>Ga0068863_100000826_pt1 | contig 31092 bp, 30 predicted proteins | sample KBSSwiS62_FD_66596 | JGI IMG/M metagenome (GOLD analysis project Ga0068863, IMG submission 66596) | Switchgrass rhizosphere microbial communities from Kellogg Biological Station, Michigan, USA - KBS Switchgrass S6-2 | ecosystem: Host-associated > Plants > Roots > Rhizosphere > Soil ... | reverse complement strand
GCGGTCCTTGATGTCGCGGTAGAAGGCCTGGGCGTCGGAAAGCCGCTGGTGCGCGGTGAAGATGGCCTCCGCGTTCCGGGCGGCGAACGCCCGCCCGTCGTTCGACGCGCCGGCCTGCACCAGGACCGGATGCCCCTGCGGTGAGCGCGGAAGGGTCAGCGGCCCGCGGACCCGGAAGCGTTCTCCCACGTGGTCGGCCGGATGGATGCGGTCGATGTCGGCATACCGGCCGGAGGCCCGGTCCAGCAGGACCGACCCGTCCTCCCAGCCGTCCCACAGCGTGACGACGACGTCGAGGAACTCCGTGGCGCGCGCGTACCGCTCGGCGGGCTCCGGGTGCACGGTCAGGCCGTAGTTGGCCGCGGCGTCACCGAGCGCGGTCGTGACGATGTTCCAGCCCGCCCGGCCCTTGCTGAGATGGTCCACCGAGGCGAACAGCCGAGCCAGGTTGTAGGGGTCGTAGAAGGTGGTCGACGCGGTGGCGATCAGGCCGATCCGGCTGGTGACCGCCGCGAGGGAGGCCAGCAGGGTGATGGGCTCGAACGTTCCGGTCGCGTTGTGCTCGACGTTGCTCGTGAGGGCGGGGACGTCGGCGAAGAACACGGCGTCGAAGGCCGCCGCCTCCGCCGACCGCGCGATGCCCTGGAAGTAGTCGGCGTCGAACACCCGCTCCGGGGTGGTCGAGGGGTGTCGCCACGCGGCCTCGTGGTGTCCCGCGGGGTGGATGAACGCGTTGAGGTGGAGCTCGCGGGCCATCAGTGCCTCCAGCGGGAGAGTCGGCGCTCGATCCGGACGAGCACGAGGTTGAAGGCGACCCCGATCACGGACACCGCCACGATCCCGGCGTACATCTCGGGGATCAGGAAGCTCGACTGGGACGCGTTGATCAGGTAGCCGAGACCGGCCCGGGCACCGACCATCTCCGCCGCGAGCAGGACCAGGATGGACGCGGCCCCCGCCAGGCGGATGCCCGTGAAGATCGTCGGGACGGCGGCGGGGAGGATCACCTTCTGGAACAGCCGGGGGCTGGACAGGCCGACCGAGCGGGCCGACTTGACCAGGAGGGGATCGACGTCGCGGACGGCGCTGATCGTGTTCAGCAGGATCGGCCACACGCAGGCGAACGCGATGAGCGAGACCTTGGACAGTTCGCCGATGCCCAGGATCAGGGTGAAGACCGGCAGCAGCGCCAGGGCGGCGGTGTTGCGGAAGACCTCGAGCAGCGGGTCGAGGAAGTCGGCCACCGGCCGGTACCAGGCGATCAGCAGCCCGAGCGGCACCGCGATCGCGATGGCGACCCCGAAGCCGATCAGGGAGCGCTGCAGGCTGATCCCGATGTGCTCCACCAGGGAGCCGTCGGCCAGCAGCTTCCCGAGGCTCTGCGCGACGGCGCTGAACGGCGGCAGCCACGTCGTCTCGACCAGTCCGATGCGCGGCGCCACCTCCCACACCGCGAGGAAGATCAGGATCGCAGCGCTGCGGGTGCCGATCCGACGCAGGAGCGCGAGGGGTCGCCTGCGCGGCGGTGCGGGGGCCTGCCGACCGGCCGGGACGGCGGAGGTCGTCGGCTCGATGGCCGCGTCGAGCGTCGTCAGGGTGCTCATCGCGTTCCCGCCTCCGCCAGCCGGCCTGCGGCGCGGACCTCGTCGTGCAGCAGCGACCAGATCTCGTGCCGGTAGCGCGCGAAGTCCGGGGTGGACCGCAGGTCCGTGCGCCCGCCGGTGGGGCGGTCCAGGTCGATGTCGACGACCTCTTTGATCCGGCCGGGCCGCGAGGTCATCACGGCTACCCGTTGGCCCAGGTAGACGGCCTCGTCGATGCCGTGCGTGATGAACACGACGGTGGTCCCGGTCCGCCGGTGGATCCGCAGCAGCTCCTCCTGGAGGCCCTCGCGGGTCTGGGCGTCGAGGGCGGCGTACGGCTCGTCCATGAGCAGGACCTCGGGCTCGTAGGCCAGGCTGCGCGCGATCGCGACGCGCTGCTTCATCCCGCCGGAGAGCTCGTGCGGGTAGCGCTGCTCGAACCCGCGCAGACCGACGAGGTCGAGCGCCTCCCGGGCGACCCGGGTCCGCTCGCGCTTGGGCAGCTTCTTGGCCTCGAGCGTGAACTCGACGTTGGCCAGCGCGGTGCGCCAGGGGAACAGGGCGTACTGCTGGAAGACGACCCCCCGGTCCAGGCCGGGGCCGCTGACGGGCCTGCCGTCGAGCAGGACCTCGCCGTCGGTGACCGGGCTCAGCCCCGCGACCAGGTCGAGCAGTGTGGACTTGCCGCACCCGCTCGGCCCGACGAGGACGACGAGCTCGCCCGCGGCCACGTCGAGGTTCACGTCGTCGAGCGCGGTGAAGGGGACGCCACCCGCGCGGGCGGGGAAGGTGTGGGAGACGTGCCGAATGCTGATCGAGGTGCTCATCAGGCCGTGCCTCCGGGGGCGCCGGCCGGGGTCCGGCCGTCGCGGTAGTCGTTGAACTCGTTGGTGTAGAGCGTCGTGATGTCCAGCGGGCCGCTGATCGCGCCGCTGTCGAGGAGCCACGGCTCCCAGGTCTTGAAGTCCGCGTCGCTGATCAGGCCGCCCCGGGCGGGCACGGAGACGCTCTTCCAGAACTTGAGGTTCGCGGTGCTCTCGTTCCGGCCGCGCTGCTCGATGATCTTCGTGAACCGGTCGATGACCTGCTCGCGTGGCGTCACCCGGGCCCACTCGATGGCCTTGCCGATGCCCGTCACCAGGATCTCGGAGGTCTTCGGGTTCTTCTTCAGGAAGTCGTCGCGGATCACCAGCTGGCCGCTGTTGTTGTCGCCCAGCACCTGCCGGTCGGTGAACAGCGCACGGACCCCGCCGACGGACAGCGCGTGATCCTGCAGCACACCGCCGAGCGCGCCTGCGTCGAGCTGACCGTGGCGCAGACCCTCCTCGGTGTTGATCGGCGGGACCACGACGAGCTGGACCTGCTTGATCTCGTCCGGGGTGAGGCCGTTCTGCTTGAGCCAGGTGTCGATGACGGCCTCGTGGTGCGCGCCGAGCGTGTTGACGCCGATCTTCTTGCCGATCAGGTCCCGCGCGGTGTGGATCGGGCTGTCCTCCGGGACGTAGTAGCCGGTGAAGGTCTGCGAGTCCACGCCGTAGTAGTTGATGACGGCCTTGACCGGCGCGCCGGACTGGATCAGCTTGGCCACCGCCCCGCCGTGGGCGCCGCCGATGTCGACCTGCCCGGTGGCGGCGGACTGGATGTCCTGCGGTCCGCTCGTGGTGTTGCCTACCCAGTCGAGCGTGAGGGGCTGCAGATAGCCGAGGTCGGCCGCGAGCTCCAGGAAGGTGACGGCGTTCGGGCTGCCCTGGTAGCGCACCTTCAGTGTCTCGGGTCCGTCGCCGGTCGACGTGGCAGCGCCGCCGCAGCCGGCGAGGAGGAGCGTGGCGAGCAGGGCGGCGACCGCGGACAGCGGGCCTCGGCGCGGTCGGGGGCGGGGAGGTGGGGGAAGGGACACGGTGCTTCCTGTCTCGGACGTCGAGTGGGGGAGGGGGGTGGGCGTGCTGCGTGCACGCCCACCCCGGCGCGGCAGTGGTGTCGGTCAGTCGGAGACGACGACGTCGGCCCGGGTCGCGGTGAACGGGCGGCCCGCGAGCAGCTCGGACGGGCGTCCGTCCGGGCCGACGGGGACGTCCCCGACCAGCGTGATCCGGTGCAGCGTGCGCTGGACGTCGAGGTGGTCGAGGTCGGTGGGCGCCAGGTGCGCGGTCGCCCGGTTGTCCCAGAACGCCACGCTGCCCGGCCGCCAGCGGAAGCGGACGGTGTACTCGGGCCGCGCGATCTCGGCGTAGAGCAGGTCGAGGACGGCCTTCGACTCCTGCGTGCGGACCCCGACGACGTGGCTGGTGAACCCCGGGTTGACGAACAGCGCGCGTTCCCCGGTCACCGGGTGCACCCGCACCACCGGATGCTCGGCGACCAGGAGGTTGTCCTCGATCCGCTGCTTGTAGCGGCCCCCGAGGGGACCCTCGGCGCCGCCGAAGCGGTGCACCGCACGCAGACCGTCCACGAACGCCCGGACCGGCTCGGACAGGCCCTGGTACGCGGCCACCAGGTTGGTCCAGGTGGTGTCCCCGCCGAACTCGGGCACCACCTCGGCCCGCAGGATCGACCCGGCAGGCGGGTTGACCGAGGCCGTGACGTCGGTGTGCCAGCCTGCGTAGTAGCTGTAGCGTCGGCGCTGCTCGGCGCGGTAGTCCTCGCCGTAGCGGGCGGCGTACTTGCGCGGGTCGATGGTGAGGATCTCCGGGGCCTCCTCCGGCGGAGCCTCCTCGTGGGGGTGGGCGTAGGTCAGCTCGCCGAACTGGCGCCCGAACGCGACCTGGCTCGCGTGGTCGAGGCGCTGGTCGCGGAAGAACAACACCTTGTACCGGTGCAGGGCCTCGGTGAGGGTGCGGACCGCCGCGTCGCCGAGCGGTCGGGACAGGTCGACCTCCTCGACGTCGGCGCCGATGTGCCCCGCGACCCGTCGGACGAGGGGAACCTGGGCCTGCTCGGGCGCGGCCGTCACGCCGCCACCCTCGATGATGCTTTCGGAAACCGGACGTTCGGTGGCGGCGGTCATGGTTCTCCTCGGTTCGGAATCGGTCGTGCGCACTGCAGGGAAAGGGCAGCGGACAGCGTCGCGACACCGCTCGCGAAGTCGCGGCGGTGGGCGGTGATGGTGCGGGTACTGCGAGGATGCGGGCCGCTCAGGCCCTCGACGGTGAGATCGCCGGATCAGCGACAGCGACAGCGGGCGCCGCACAGAAGTGCGGTGTGGTGCTCGCCGGTCCTCGGGTTCCTCACGTTTCGATCCTGCGATGCGTGCCCGGCCCTGTCAATTTTGCGATTTCTGAAATTAAGCCGAGGCCGCGGTGCGGGCAGGCAGGTCCAGCGGGCGGGTGAACACGGAGTCGAGCACGGTGGCCACCCCGGCCACGGCGAGCACGTCGGCGCCGAAGCTGCCCGCGACGACCACCTCGTCGGGCGCGGTGCACACCTGGGAGGTCGCGGAGACCTCGGCGCGCAGCTCGGCCATGAGCAGCGGCGCGATCGAGGGCACCAGGTTGAGCCCGCCCTCGACCACGGCCAGCACGTCGGGGTTCACCACGTCCAACAGCACGGACGCGGCCCGCCCGACCCGGCGCAGACGCTCCCGGAAGAGATCGACCGCACGCTCGTCCCCGCGGCGCGCGGCCGCCACCAGCCCGTCGTACGAGGCCACGGACGTGATCCCGACGGCAGCGGCGCGCTCGCCCATCGCCCGATCGGAGACGGACGCCTGCAGGCAGCCCCATCGGCCGCAGACGCAGCGATCCCCTGGATCGCCGAGGGGAAGGTGGGCGATCTCGCCCGCGGTGCTCCCCGGCCCGTGGTGTACGACCCCCGCGGTGGACAGGGCAGCGTCGATCATGTTGCCCACGAAGAGCGTCACGGCGCTGCGCCGCGCCCGGTCGCGGACCGCGCCGAACAGCAGCTCGGCCCGCGCGAGCGCGTGGGCGTGGTTCGCGACCAGCACCGGGGCGTCGAGCCGCTCGGCGACGATCCGGCCCGCCGGGACGTCCCGCCAGCCGAGCAGGTTGTGGGTGACGATGTCGCCGCTGAGGTGGTCGACGCGTCCACCGCCGGCGAGGCCCACCCCCAGGAGCCCGCGGTCGTCGTGTGCGCGCAGGAGGGTGGACAGCCGGTCGGCCGCCCGCGCGAGGACGACCGCGGGCGGCGCGTCCTCGTGCGGCAGGACCTCCTTGGCCAGGACGCGACCCCGCAGGTCGGTCAGCGCGACCGTGCTGCAGGGGACGGCGATGTGGAGGCCCGCGGCCATCCAGTATCGGTCGTCGAGGTCCACGGGCTGGTGCGGGCGCCCGAGGCCCGGCTGTGGCGACCGGACCGGGAGCTCGCGGACGAGTCGTCGGACGGTGAGGTCCTGGACGAGTCGGGTCACCGCGGCGGCGCTCAGCCCGGTGCGCCGGGCGAGCGTGCTGCGGGCGATCGGACCGGACAGCATGGAGCGCAGGAGACCGGCGGCGTTGCTGCCGCGTCGGTCGATGGTGGCGATCTGGTCGTTCGTGGTGGCTCTGCGGAGGGTCGTGGGTGCTTTGCGGGGTGGGGTGAGCGGGCGCAGCGCGGGCATCGGGGGCTCCGGAGCGTGAGCGGATGGGATATGGCGCGCACGGCCGGGACGTCCTCGTCGGAGGGGGACGGCGAAGCCCCTAGCCGTGCCACCCACAGATCGCGCTCGCCTGTCGACGCAGGTCGACATGGCGGCGTGCACGGAGCGTCGCGGACTGGCCCATCACGATCCATCGTGACAAACCCCGCACGGGTGATCCAGTGAGTGTGACCATCCGGCTCGGGACGGATCAGAAACCGGTGCCGTGTGACGGTTCGCGGGGCCAGCCGAACGCGGCGTCCATCCGGGCGACGACCTGCGGTGTCCCCTCGACCAGGCCCGACCGGGCGAGGGCCGCCACATGGTGGTGGCCCTGGTAGGCGCTGGCGAGGGCGGACGTACCGAGCGTCACGTCCGGCGGCGCCGACGAGGGGACACAGGCGGCGCCGTCCGGCCCACCCGTCAGGCGAACCCGGGTCTTCTCCGAGAGGACCGGATCGAGGACGTCCAGCACGAGGTCGACGTCCGTGGCGTAGCGACGGGCGGCGAGCGCGGCGGCCGGGTCGACGAGGCGCATCCAGACGGCGTCCCGCTGCGTCAGCGTCTCGACGGTCCGGTTGTCGGTCAGCAGGAAGGCGAGCGGGTCGCCGGGCGGGCAGGCCCGGTCGGCCTCGACGACGTCGACCATGTCATTGCCCAGCAGCACCCGCCAGAGCGCGGCGTGCGCCTCCGGGGTCGCGGCGAACACGTCGGACACGAGGCAGGCACGCCGCGGAACGTCCATCCGGTAGGTCGCGTAGCCGTCGGGGTGGGCGAGGTGGAAGGCGGCGGTGAGGCCGCGGCGCTCCTCGGGGTGGTCGGCGAACTGGAGGTCCCACAGCGCCTCGTGCCGCAGCACGGAGGCGGGGGTGATCGCCGCCCACCGCGCGTGCACCTGCGGGGCGTGGCCGCGGGCCTCGTCCGCCGAGATCATCCGGACGCCGCCCGCGTCCGGCGCCTCGGGCCGGAAGGCCGCGAACCGCCGGTCGATGCGGACCTGCCGGTACTCGGTCGCGGCACCGTAGCCGTAGCGGGTGTAGATCGTGCCCTGGCTGGCGGTGAGCGCCGCGAGGACGCACCCGTTGTCCCGCAACGACGTCAGCTGGGCGTGCATCAGCGCGCGCAGGGCTCCCCGGCGGCGGTGGGTCGGCAGCACGGACACCGCCGTCACGCCCGCGACGTCCACCTGCCCGCCGGGCACGCCCATCGGGAACGCGAGCGCCCCGGCCACCGCGACGGCCTGCCCGTCCTCCTCGGCGAAGAGGAAACGGTCCATGTCCATCAGCCGCCGCATCGTCGCGGCCCACGACTCGGTGTTGGTCACGCCGAACCCGCGTTGGTCGAGCTCCAGGAAGAGCTCGAGATCGGTGGGGACGGCGCGGCGGACGGTGAGGCTCACGGGCGTCGAGTGTGCCGAGTGACCTCGCGAGGTGGCCAGCCGTTCACCAGCGGGCGATCGGGCGGAGGCCGTCGACGGCACCTGTCCATACGTACGTCCAACACGGGCGTCCATCGACCACGATCCGGCGTCGGACGTACTCGGGGCCCTCGTAGCGGTCGAGCGCCGGCAGCGCGGCGGGGTCCCGGAGCGTCACGACGTGGCCGGGGACCGGGGCGGTCCCGGCGAGCAGCGCCGGGTAGCCGCGGCCGGTGTCGTGCAGCCTGCCCGCCGCCGTCGTGGCGTAGACGGCGCTGACCTGCGGTTCCAGCAGGTGCCAGGCCCGTTCGCCGGGTTGGAGGGTGCCGTAGACGAACAGCCGGTCCGGCCAGGAGTCCGGGTCGGGCGGGCCGTGCACGGTCTCGGCGTCGAGGCCGTCCTCGCCGGGCTCGCCGACGAGTTCGCGGGCCGCGGCCTGGGGGACGACGGCGCAGCGGACCGGGGCGCCGTCGACGAGCAGGGGGCGGCGGACCGCGGCCGCGCCGAGGTAGGCGTACGGGGTGGGCACGAGCGTGCCGTCCTCGAGGCGGACCTCGCCGCAGCGCAGCCGGGCGAGCCGGTAGCGGCCGACCGACCGGCCCTCGCAGCGGTCCAGCACGGCGACCTGCGCCAGCGTGGCGAACCAGACGGAGTGCTCCTCGACCACGCCGGGTGCGGTGGCGAGCACCGCGGGCCGCTGGTCGTCGACCACGCGCAGGCCCGCGGCCCACACCGCGGCCACGTCCCGGGTGGTGCAGCGCAGCACCACGACCGCGCCGGTCAGGCCCAGCTCCGCGCGCAGCCGACCGATCTTCGACGGGTTGCGGTTGCTGCCGTAGCTGAGCACCGGCACCCGAGCGGCCATCGGCTCGGCGCCCAACGCGGAGAGCAGTTCGTCGGGATCCCCGCGGACGACGTGCCCCTCGCCCGGCACGTGCACGTAGGAGTGCTCGGGCACCGCGCCCGGGTACGGCTCGGCGGGGAAGTACGCGTCGGGGAAGGCGGTCACGGCACCAGGATCCCTCTGCCAGGGTGGACCGGTGACCGACCTGCCCCGCACCCTCTCCTGGGAGGACGACCGGCTCGTCCTGCTCGACCAGACCCGGCTCCCGGAACGGCACCTGCTCGCCGTGGGCACGGTCGCCGAGCTGGTGGACGCGATCCGGCGGCTCGTCGTGCGCGGGGCGCCCGCGCTGGGCGTGGCGGGGGCGTTCGGGGTGGTCCTGGCGCGGCGCGAGGGCGTGGATCCCGAGGTGATCGCCTCGGCCCGGCCCACGGCCGTCAACCTGCGGCGGGGTGTGGAGCGCGCGGCCGCGGCGGCGGACCCGCTGGCCGCGGCGCAGGCGGTGCTCGCCGAGGACGTCGCCTCCTGCCACGCGATCGGGGAGCGCGGTGCCGCCCTGCTGGGCGAGCTCTGCGGGCCCGGGCCGCTGCGCCTGCACACGCACTGCAACGCCGGGGCGCTGGCCTGTGTGGAGTGGGGCACGGCCCTGGGGGTGGTGCGGTCCCTGCACGCGGCGGGCCGGGTGGCGATGGTGGTGGCGGACGAGACGCGGCCCCTGCTGCAGGGGGCGCGGATCACGGCGGTCGAGCTCGAGGCGATCGGCGTGCCGCACCGGGTGGTCGTCGACGGGGCGGCGGGATCGGTGATCGCGCGGGGGCTCGTCGACGCCGTGGTGGTCGGGGCGGACCGGATCGCCGCGAACGGGGACGTCGCCAACAAGATCGGGACGTACCCGCTGGCCCTGGCCGCGGCGCGGGCCCGGGTCCCGTTCATGGTGGCGGCCCCGGAGACGACGGTGGACCTCGACACGCCGTCGGGGGCAGCGATCGCGATCGAGCAGCGGGACCCCGCCGAGGTCGGCACGGGGTTCGACGCCTGGAACCCCGCCTTCGACGTCACCCCCGCGGACCTGGTCACGGCGATCGTCACCGACACCCGGGTCTGGCGGCCGTGAGGAGCGCGGCCTTCCGGCTGATGCTGGCGGTGACCGTGCTCGGCTTCGGCGGGCACGCGCTGCTGCTGCCGGTGCTGCCGCTCTGGGTGAGCCGCGCGGGCGCCGGGGAGCTCGCCGCGGGCGGGACGACCGGGGTCTTCATGGCCGCCACCGTCCTCACCCAGCTGTGGGTGCCGTGGCTGATCCGGGTCCTCGGGTACCGGCCGGTGTTCGGCGGCGGGTTGCTGCTGCTCGGGCTGCCCACCCCGTTCCTGTGGCTCACCACGGCGTTGCCGGCGGTCCTGGGGCTGTCCGCGGTGCGCGGGATCGGGTTCGGGCTGCTCACGGTGGCGGGCAGCGCGCTGGTCGCGGAGCTCGTCCCGCCCGCGGAGCACGGCCGCGCCTCGTCCCGCTACGGGTACGCGATCGGCCTCCCGCAGCTCGCCCTGCTCCCGCTCGGGGTCGCGACGGTGGACCTCCTCGGCTTCGCGGGCGTGTTCCTGACCGCGACCGTCGCGCCCCTGCTCGGCGCCCTGCTCGTCCCCTTCCTGCACCCCGCCTCCGCCCGCGGGTCGTCCACCGGCGGTCCGCGGGTCCGCGCCGATTCCGCCGCGGTCGGGGGAGCTCCGCGGGCCGAGGCGGCGGGCGCCCCCGGTCGGCGTCCGGACGCCTGCGGGTCGGGCCCCCACGGGCCGCCGGAGCGCTCGTTCGCCCGGGCCGCAGTGGGACCCGTGGCCGCGATGCTCGCGGGCTCGGTCGCCCAGGGCGGGCTGGTGACCTTCCTGCCGCTGGTGGCGCCCGCCGCGGCGGTCGCGGTGCCGCTGGCGCTCTTCGCCGCGGCCCTGGGCGGCGTCGGGGGGCGAGGGCTCGCGGGTCCGCTGGTCGACCGGCGCGGACCCGGCGGGCTCCTGCTGCCGGGCTGTCTGCTCGCGGCGGCCGGGATGGGGATCGAGGTGGCGGCGGTGGGGACGAGCCCGTGGGTCCTCGTGCCGGGTGCCCTCGCCGTCGGGTTCGGGTTCGGGCTGGTGCAGAACGACTCGCTGGTCGCCCTGTTCGCCGCGGCCGGCCCCGCCCGCTACGGCACCGCGAGCGCCGCCTGGAACATCGGGTTCGACGCGGGGACCGGCGCGGGGGCCACCGGGCTGGGCGCGATCGCCCAGCCCTTCGGCTTCCGCGCCGCCTTCGCCGCCGCGGCCCTGCTCCTCCTGGCCGCGACCCCGCTCACCCGCCGGACCACGACGCGTCCCGACATGGTTCCATAATGGGCTCAGGGCCAGGCGAGAAACCCGTTATGGAACCATGTCGGGAGAGCGCCGTCAGAAGACGACCACCGAACGCAGCACGTCCCCGTGGTGCATCTTCTCGAAGGCGGTCTCGATGTCGTCCAGCCCGATCTCCTCGGAGACGAACCTGTCCAGCGGCAGCCGGCCCTGCAGGTGCAGGTCGATCAGGTAGGGGAAGTCCCGCGAGGGCAGGCAGTCGCCGTACCAGGAGGACTTCAGCGCGCCGCCGCGGCCGAAGTACTCGATCAGCGGCAGCTCGGGGGCCTTGAGATCCGGCGTCGGCACGCCGACGAGGACGACGGTGCCGGCGAGGTCACGGGCGAGGAAGGCCTGCTTCCACGTCTCCGGGCGCCCGACGGCGTCCACGACGACGTCCGCGCCGAACCCGTCCGTCGCGGCCTGGATGGCCTCGACCGGGTCGGTCCGCGTGGCGTTCACGGTGTGCGTGGCGCCGAACCCGCGCGCCCACTCCAACTTCCGGTCGTCCGTGTCGACGGCGATGATCGTCGTCGCGCCCGCCAGGTGCGCCCCGGCGATGGCCCCGTCCCCGACCCCGCCGCAGCCGATGACGGCGATGGAGTCCCCGCGCCCGACGCCGCCGGTGTTGATCGCCGCGCCGATGCCCGCCATCACGCCGCAGCCGAGCAGGCCCGCGACCTGCGGGGTCGCGGCCGGGTCGACCTTGGTGCACTGGCCCGCGGCGACCAGGGTCTTCTCCACGAACGCGCCGATGCCCAACGCGGGGGAGAGCTCCTGCCCGGACTGGAGCGTCATCTTCTGGGTGGCGTTGTGGGTGCTGAAGCAGTACCAGGGCCTGCCCTTGCGACACGCCCGACACTCGCCGCACACCGCGCGCCAGTTGAGGATCACGAAGTCACCCGGGGCGACCTCGGTGACGCCCTCGCCGACGCTCTCGACGATCCCGGCGGCCTCGTGGCCCAGCAGGAACGGGAACTCGTCGTTGATGCCGCCGAGCTTGTAGTGCAGGTCCGTGTGGCAGACCCCGCAGGCCTGGACCTGGACGACGGCCTCGCCCGGACCCGGGTCCGGGACGACGATCGTCTCGACGGAGACCGGCTTGCCCTTCTCCAGGGACACGACCCCACGGACCTCGTGCGCCATGCTCAACTCCTCGTCGGTCTTCGCCGCAATGCGCCCATGCGGACCCTTTCACGGAACGCTCCCGGCCCGCGACGTCCAAAGGTCCGGACCGGCGAGCGGCCACGGGCGCCGTCGGCGCAGACGAGCGCGGGGACCGGGCCCACTACCGCCGCTGAGTACCGTCTGGGCATGAGGAGCGCCGCCGTCCTGCCGCCCGATCCGCCGCTGGGGACCGCTCTGGGGGTGGTCGCCGGGTCCGGCAGGCCGGGGCCGTCGCGGATCGTGGCGCCGGTCGGGACGGCCTATGTGGACGTCGGGACGCTGAGCGCGGCGCAGAACGGCCCGCATCCGGGGCTGCTGGGTGAGTCCACGCTGGACGGTCTGCTCGCGGCGGGTGCGGCCGCCTGGCGCGAGGTGTGGGAGTGGCTCACCGCGTGGCTGGAGGACCCGGAGCGGTTGGCGCCCTATGCGTTGCCGCACACCGGGGTGGTCCCGGTGCTGCCGTTCGCGGTGGCGGACTACGTGGACTTCTTCGCGTGCGAGGTGCACGCCCGCGCGGCCGCGGAGATCGCGCGGCCCGGCAGCGGGCTCGTCGAGAACTGGCGGCACCTTCCCGTCGGGTACCACGGGCGGGCCGGGACCGTGCAGGTCAGCGGGGTCCCGGTCGGCCGCCCGCGGGGGCAGCGCGCGCCCGGTGACTTCGGCCCGACGCGTGCGCTGGACTTCGAGGCCGAGCTCGGCTTCGTCCTCGGCGGGCCCCGGTCGGGGCCGGTCCCGGTCGAGGAGGCCCTCGACCACGTGTTCGGCGTGGTACTGCTCAACGACTGGTCGGCCCGGGACCTGCAGGCCTTCGAGTCCCGCCCCCTCGGCCCGCACCAGGGCAAGTCCTTCGCCACGAGCGTCTCGGCCTGGATCACGCCGCTGGAGGAGCTGGCCGGTGCCTGGGTGGACCCGCCCGCGCGGGACCCGCAGCCGCTGCCCTACCTGCTCGGGAAGGCGGACCGCGGCCTGGACGTCACCCTCGAGGTGCGGCTCAACGGCGAGCGGATCTCCACCCCGTCCGCCGCCGACTTGTACTGGACGCCTGCCCAGCTCGTGGCGCACCTGACCGCCAACGGCGCGCCGATCCGCGCCGGTGACCTACTCGGCTCCGGCACCGTCTCCGGTCCGCGCCGGGACCAGCGGGGCTGCCTGCTGGAGTACACGTGGGGCGGCCGGGACGAGTTCGCGCTGAGCGACGGCACCACCCGGCACTACCTCAACGACGGCGACGAGCTCTCGATCGTGGCCTCCGCGCCGCGCGCCGACGGCGGCCGGATCTCCCTCGGCGAGGTGCGGGGCGTCGTCATGCCGTGAGCCGGTGCAGCGCCCATCCCCCAGCGCGCGCGCTGTCGGTGGTAATCGCGATCTCGGCGATCACCGGACCGCGCGGAGCTTGCGGGGCCGGATGATGTCGTCGACCAGGCCGTAGTCTCGGGCCTCGGTGGCGGTGAGGATCCGGTCCCGTTCCACGTCGGCGCGGACCTGCTCCGGGGTGCGGCCCGTGTGACGGGCCAGGGCCTCCTCCATCTGGCGGCGGATCCGGGTGATCTCCGCGGCGTGGATCTCCAGGTCGGAGATCTGCCCCTGCACGACGTCCGTGGCGGGCTGGTGGATCAGTACCCGGGCGTTGGGCACGGCGAACCGCTTGCCGCTCGCGCCCGCCGCGAGCACCACCGCCGCGGCGGACGCGGCCTGGCCCAGGCAGACCGTCTCGATCTCGGGCCGGATGAACTGCATCGTGTCGTAGATGGCCATGAGCGAGGTGAAGGAGCCACCGGGGGAGTTGATGTAGATCGAGATCTTGCGGTCCGGGTCCGCCGACTCCAGGTAGAGGAGCTGGGCCATGACGTCGTTGGCGGAGGCGTCGTCGATCTGGACGCCGAGGAAGACGATCCGTTCCTCGAAGAGCTTGTTGTACGGGTTGGACTCCTTCACCCCGTACGAGGTGCGTTCCACGAACGACGGCAGCGTGTACCGCATCTGCGGAGACGTCATCGGGCGACCTCCCCCGCCCGCGACACCACGTGGTCCACGAACCCGTACTCCAACGCCTCCTGCGCCGAGAACCACCGGTCCCGGTCGAAGTCCGCCATGATCTGCTCCGCGGTCTGCCCGGTGTGTCCGGCGATCAGCGCCGCCATCTCCTCCTTGTTGCGGCGCAACAGCTCCGCCCGGATCCGGATGTCGGTCTCGCTCCCGCCGACCCCCGCCGTGGGCTGGTGCATCAGGACCTTGGTGTGCGGCAGCGCATACCGCTTCCCGGGGGTGCCCGCCGAGAGCAGCACCTGACCCATCGAGGCCGCGAGCCCCATCGCGTACGTCGCGACGTCGCACGGGATGAACCGCATGGTGTCCAGCACCGCGAGCCCGTCGTGCACCGACCCGCCGGGGGAGTTGATGTAGAGCGAGATGTCGGCGTCGGGGTCCTCGGCGGCGAGCAGGAGCATCTGCCCGGCGATCCGGTTCGCGATGTCCGCGTCCACCTCGCGGCCGAGCACCACGATGCGGTGGGTCAGCAGCCGCTCGAACACGGAGTCGGCGAGGCCCGGGGCCCCGACGGCGGCGCTCATCCGGACGGGTGCGGGGAAGAACGGGACGGGCATGTCGGCCTCCAGCGTCAGCAGTGGTGCCGAGCTGAACCCGGGGCGATTCGGGCAGGGCCTCCGATCGCCCTGAGATTCATCTCGACCTTGAGGGGGACGCTAGGAGGGGGGCGGACGGTCGCGGGGCCGGTTTCGCCTGGGGCGGACGGGGTTCGCCTCCGGCGAACCCGCGGTCAGCCGGGATGCGGGGGCGTGCCCGGGGTGAAGCGGCGGGCGGAGACCTGCTCCTGGGCGACCCGCCGCAGCGCGCCGAGCAGCCGGTCGCCGAGGACCGTGCCGACCAACGCGGTCTCCACCCGCTCCTCCGGGTCGGAGAGCGCGGAGATGGTGTCGAGGTCCGCCTCGGCGATCGTCTCGACGGCGTCGGCGTACGGCTCGAGGACGCTGGAGAGCCGCTCGCCCGCGACCCGGATCATGGTGGCGAGGCAGTCGACGGCGGCCTGCCGCGCGTGGTCCCCCGGGTGCGGGTGCCAACCCCTCCGTGCGAACAGCGCGTCGATGCGGGCGACGGCCTCCCGGCGGGCCGCATCGTCCGGCTGCGGGGTCGTGGTCGGGTCGCTGGCGGCGATCGTCATGCCCATGACGTCGTGCACGGAGACCGCGGGATCGTCCACCGCCGCGAGCGTGGCCCGGACGGCCGCGATGGACAGCCCGCCGACGTCCACCAGCGAGCGCACCAGCCGCAGCCTGCGCACATGGGCCTCGCCGTACTCCGCCTGGTTGGGCGAGGTGGTGATCGCGCCGCGGGGCAACAGGCCCTCCCGCAGGTAGAACTTGATCGTGGCGACCGGCACCCCGGTGGTGCGGCTCAGCTCGGCCATGCGCATGAGGAGATAGTGTAGCTATCCGTTCGCGGCCTCCCGGGACGCCCGCTCCGCGCGCTCGCGGATCGTGCGGTTCACGGCCCGGCCGAACGCGGTGACCACGCCCTGCACGGTCACCGGCTTGAGCCGGGACAGGGCCGAGGCCAGCCTGCTGCGCTGCTCGGCGGGGCGACCGGCCTCCCGGTAGGGCTGCAGCACGCACTCCTGGAACACGGTCATCAGGTCCTCGGCCAAGGCGTTCGTGTACCGGTCGATCACCTCGCGGGAGCGTCGCCAGAACTCCGCGGAGAGCTCGGAGTCCTGCGAGTCCATCCCGGCGGCGAGCGCGAGCTGGCTCTGCGCGCGGTAGTGGCCGGGCCCGGCGTGCTCGACCACACCGTAGGCGACGAGCCGCTCGATGGCGTCCTCGTCCAGCGGCCGACCCGCGCGTTCCTCCAGGCCGGCGCGGTCGACGTCGTCGAACTGCTCGGAAGCCCAGGGGGTGAGCAGCGCGAGCTGCAGCGCCAGCTCCTCCGGGCCTGCGGACGGAGGTAGCCGCTCCAGGTGCCGCTCGATGGCGGTGAGGGTGAACCCCAGCGCACTCAGCTCCGCGACCAGCATCAGCCGGGCGACGTGGTCCGCGCCGTAGAGGCCCGTGCGCCCGCGCAGCTGCGGCGGGGGGAGCAGCCCCCGGCCCGCGTAGTACCGGATGGTCCGGACGGACGTGCCGGTACGGACGGCGAGCTGGTCCACCGTCAGGAGATCGGGTTCCGCCATGAGAGGCACGGTACCCAGCGGTTGACCTATGTGACAGTCCTGCTGTAACAAAGGACGCGACGCCGACTGTCCACCTCACGATTGGGTCCGCATGAGCGACCTCGCCGAGTCGATCCCTCAGGCCTACGTCTACGACGCCATCCGCACCCCGCGCGGCCGAGGCAAGGCCTCGGGCTCGCTGCACGGGGTGAAGCCGATCTCCCTGGTCGTCGGCCTCATCGACGAGATCAGGGCCCGGTACCCGGAGCTCGACACGAACACGATCGACGACCTGGTGCTGGGCGTCGTGTCGCCGATCGGGGACCAGGGGGGCGACATCGCCAAGACGGCCGCGATCGCCGCCGGGCTGCCGGACACCGTGGCCGGCGTGCAGCTCAACCGCTTCTGCGCCTCGGGCCTGGAGGCGGTGAACACCGCCGCGCTGAAGGTCCGCTCGGGCATGGAGGAACTGGTCCTCGCCGGCGGTGTCGAGTCGATGAGCCGGGTGCCCATGGGCTCCGACGGCGGCGCCTGGGCGATGGACCCGGACACCGCGTACACCACCGGCTTCGTGCCGCAGGGCATCGGGGCCGACCTGATCGCGACCGTCGAGGGCTTCTCCCGCGAGGACGTCGACACCTTCGCGGTCGAGTCGCAGACGCGCGCGGCCAAGGCCTGGGCCAACGGCTACTTCGCCAAGTCCGTGGTGCCGGTCACCGACCGCAACGGGCTGACCATCCTGGACCGGGACGAGCACGTCCGGGCGGGTGCGACGCTGGAGAGCCTGGCCGGGCTCAAGCCCTCCTTCGAGATGATGGGGGCCGAGGGCGGGTTCGACGCCGTCGCGCTGCAGCGCTACCACTGGATCGAGAAGATCGACCACGTCCACCACGCCGGGAACAGCTCCGGGATCGTGGACGGCGCGGCACTCACCCTGATCGGCACCGAGGCGGCGGGCAAGCGCGCGGGCCTCACTCCGCGCGCCCGGATCGTGTCCACCGCCGTGTCCGGCGCGGACCCCACGATCATGCTGACGGGCCCCGCCCCGGCCAGCCGCAAGGCGCTGGCCAAGGCCGGTCTCACGGTGGACGACATCGACCTCTGGGAGATCAACGAGGCCTTCGCCTCGGTGGCCCTGCGCTTCATGCGGGACATGCGGATCCCGCACGACCGCACCAACGTCAACGGCGGCGCCATCGCCATGGGTCATCCGCTGGGCGCGACCGGAGCCATGCTCGTCGGCACCGTGATCGACGAGCTGGAGCGCCGGGACCTGCGCCGTGCGCTGGTCACGCTGTGCGTGGGCGGCGGCATGGGCATCGCGACCATCATCGAGCGGGTGTGAGGGAGCAATGACCACCAAGGCAGTGCGCTGGGAGAAGGACTCCGACGGCGTCGCGATCGTCACCCTGGACGATCCGAACGCGGGCGCCAACACGATGAACGAGGCCTACACCCAGGCGATGGGTGAGGTCGTCTCCGAGCTGGAGGCGGCGCGCGACGAGCTGACCGGGGTGATCATCACGTCGGCGAAGAAGACCTTCTTCGCGGGCGGCAACCTGGACGACCTCCTCGCCGCGACGAAGGCGGACGCGCCGGCGCTGCTGGCGAACGTCACCGAGATCAAGGGGCAGCTGCGCCGGCTGGAGAAGCTGGGCAAGCCCGTCGTCGCGGCCATGAACGGCACCGCCCTGGGCGGCGGCCTGGAGATCGGGCTCGCGACCCACCACCGCATCGGGCTGGACGCGAAGGGCGTGGTCTACGGCCTGCCCGAGGTCACCCTGGGCCTGCTGCCCGGGGGCGGCGGCGTCACCAGGGTCACGCGGCTGCTCGGGATCGCGGCCGGGTTCATGAACGTCCTCGCGCAGGGGCAGCGGCACAAGCCCGCGAAGGCACTCGAGGTCGGGATCGTCGACGAGCTGGCCGCCACGCCCGAGGAGATGCTGCAGAAGGCGAAGGCCTGGATCGCGGCGAACCCGGAGGCGAGGCAGCCGTGGGACACCCCGGGCTACAGGATCCCGGGCGGCACGCCGTCGAGCCCGAAGCTCGCCGCGATCCTCCCGGCGTTCCCCGCGAACCTGCGCAAGCAGCTCAAGGGCGCGCCGATGCCCGCGCCGCGCAACATCCTCTCCGCGGCCGTCGAGGGCACCCAGGTGGACTTCGACACTGCGCTGACGATCGAGGGCCGCTACTTCGTGGACCTCGTCGTCGGCCAGGTCTCGAAGAACATGACCAAGGCCTTCTTCTTCGACCTGCAGGCGATCAACGGCGGCAGGTCCCGCCCGGACGGCTTCGCGAAGTGGGCGCCGCGCAAGGTCGCCGTGCTCGGCGCCGGGATGATGGGCGCAGGCATCGCCTACGTCTGCGCGCAGGCGGGCTGGCCGGTCGTGCTCAAGGACGTCTCGCTCGAGGCGGCCGAGAAGGGCAAGGCGTACTCCGAGGGCCTGGTGGCCAAGGGCGTCAAGCGCGGAAAGGTGACCCTCGAGAAGGGCGAGGCCCTGCTCGAGAGGATCACCCCGACCGCCGACTACAACGACCTCGCCGGCTGCGACATCGTCATCGAGGCCGTGTTCGAGTCGGTCGAGCTCAAGCAGGAGGTCTTCCGCCAGGCGATGAAGGTCGTCGAGCCGGACGCGCTGCTCTGCTCGAACACCTCCACGCTGCCGATCACCGAGCTCGCGGCAGGCATCGACCGGCCGGGCGACTTCATCGGGCTGCACTTCTTCTCGCCGGTGGACAAGATGCCGCTGGTCGAGATCATCAAGGGCGAGCGGACCTCCGACGCCACGCTGGCCAAGGCCTTCGACGTCACGCTCGGGATCCGCAAGACCCCCATCGTCGTCAACGACTCCCGCGGCTTCTTCACCTCGCGCGTGATCGGCACCTTCATCAACGAGGGCGTCGCGATGATCGCCGAGGGGATCGACCCGCAGACGGTGGAGCAGGCGTCGAGCCAGGCCGGATACCCCGCGCCCGTGCTGCAGCTGCTCGACGAGCTCACGCTCACGCTGCCGCAGAAGATCCGCAAGGAGTCGCAGGCGGCCGCGGGGGACGCGTGGGTGGCGCACCCGGCCGACGCGGTCGTCGACAAGCTGATCGACCTGGGACGCAAGGGCAAGTCCTCCGGCGCCGGGTTCTACGAGTACGTCGACGGCAAGCGGGTCGGGCTGTGGAAGGAGCTGCGCAGCACCTTCGGCGCGACCGACCACGACGTCGACCTGCACGAGCTGTCCGAGCGGATGCTGTTCATCGAGGCCATCGAGACGCAGCGCTGCTTCGACGAGGGCGTGCTGGAGACGGTCCCGGACGCCAACATCGGTTCGATCTTCGGCATCGGGTACCCCGCGTGGACCGGCGGCGTCGTGCAGTACGTCGAGGGCTACGAGGGCGGCGTCGCCGGCTTCGTGAAGCGGGCGGACGAGTTCCGCGACAAGTACGGACCGCGGTTCGCGGTCCCGAAGTCGCTCCGCGAGCGCGCCGCGGCCTGACCGAAGCGGGCGATGCCGGGCCTGCTTCGGGCTCGGCGGCAGGCGGGCCCTCAGGGGCACGGATGTCAGGGGTCGTCGCCTCGCCGGTGGTCGACTTGCCCCCGGGGTCGGATCGGGCGACCATCGTCCGTCGGGTTCGGCGGTGCGAGAGGTGACGGGTGACCACGGAGCAGGAGTGGACGGAGGACCGGGCGGCCTTCGCCACGTCCCCCTCGGACGTCGGGCCGCTCGCCCGCGAGTTCGTGGTGTTGGCGGACACCCTCAGCGCGGCCGGGTCGGTGGCCGAGGTCCTCGTCCGCGTGGTGCACGCGGCCCGGGCCGTGGTCCCCGGGGCGGACCTGGTCAGCGTCACCCTCCGGGACCCCGATGGCGGGTTCCACACCCCCGTCGAGACGGACGCGCTGGCCACGAGGCTGGACGAGCTGCAGTACCGGCTCGGGGAGGGTCCGTGCATCGCGGCGACGATGAAGGGCGGGCTCGGCCTGGTGCACGCCCCGGACCTCGCCGCCTCCGCGGACTTCCCGACGTACGGGCCCGCCGCCCGGAGCCTGGGCGCGGGTGGACTGCTCGCCGTCGGCCTGTTCCCCGAGGGGGAGGTCCCGCGGATGGGGGCGCTCAACCTCTACTCCCGTGAGCCCGGCGCGCTCGACGGCCGGGACCAGGACCTCGCCCTCGTGCTGGCCAGCCACGCCGCGACCGCGCTGGCGGCCACCCAGGCGTTCGACTCGGTGGACCTGGAGGCGGCGCAGCTGCGCCAGGCGCTGGCGAGCCGGGACGTGATCGGACAGGCCAAGGGCATTCTGATGGAGCGCCGCGGGATCTCCGCTGCGGAGGCGTTCGACATCCTGCGCCGCACCTCGCAGGACCTCAACGTCAAGCTGATCAAGGTCGCCGAGACGTTGGCGGCCAGGCGCGGAGAACTCTGACACAGCTCAGCTCGCACACAGGGTGCGCTCAGCCGCCCGACGGACCGTGGGTCTCATGACTCTGCCCGCCATCAGCGCCGAGACCCTGCTCGACCCACCCACCGGTCCGCGCCGGCGGATCCTGGTGGTCGAGGACACCGCGAGCGTGCGCAGACTGCTCGTGGACGTCCTCGGCTTCGACGAGTTCGATGTCACCGCCGCGCCCGACGGCCTGGCCGCGCTCGCCGCCTACCCCGCGGTCCGGCCGGACCTCGTGCTCACCGACGTCGAGATGCCCGGGCTGGACGGCCTCGGGCTGACCCGGGAGCTGCGCGGGCGCGGGGACACCGTGCCCGTCGTCGTGGTGACCGGGCGGGACGATCCGGACACCCGGCGCGCCGCGGCCGCCGCGGGGGCGGACGCCTTCCTGGCCAAGCCCTTCGGCCTGGTCGAGCTGCGGGACTGCGTGTGGGGGCTGGTGGACGCTCGGGCACACTGACCGGGTGCGGATCGAGGGGGTCCACCAGGCGTACCGGGGCGGCCCGCCGGTGCTCGCCGGGGTCGACCTCGCCCTCGAACCGGGCGCGCCCGTGGTCCTCGCAGGCGGGAACGGCTCGGGCAAGTCCACGCTGCTGCGGATCGTCGCCGGGTGCGCCGCCCCCTCCGCCGGACGGGTCCACGGGCGGCCCCGCGTCGTCGGGTTCCTGCCGGACCGGTTCCCGGCCCAGCTGCGCATGCCCGCGGACGTCTACCTGCGCCATCTCGCCGCGATCCGCCGGGTGACGGCGGAGCCGGAGCTGTTGGAGGCCTTCGGGTTCAGCGGTCCGCGCGCCGAGCCGATGGCCCGGCTGTCGAAGGGGAACGCGCAGAAGGTCGGCCTGGCCCAGGCGCTCGGCGGCGGGCCCGGCCTCGTGGTGCTCGACGAGCCGTGGGCAGGCCTGGACGTCGCCGCCGCGGCCGTGCTGCGGGACCGGCTCACCGCGTTGGAGGTCCCGCTGCTGGTCACCGACCACACGGGGCGCGCCGCCCGGATCCCCGGGGCCCGGCACCTGCGGCTGGTGGACGGGCGGGTGGTGGCGGACGCCCCGCCGGCGCCGAGCGCGCCCGCGGTCGGGGCCGTCGCGGTGGTGCTGCGGGGCCCTGCCCGGACACTGCACGGGCTCGGCGTCCCGGCCCGGGTCGAGGCGGACCGCGCCCACCTGAGCGTCCCGGCCGCGGAGGTGGACGCGCTGCTGCGCGGGGCACTGGACCTCGGTTGCTCGGTGGTGTCGGTGACCCCGGCATGACGACGCTGACGACCGCCGTCGCCGTGGCCCGCTACCTGCTGTCCGACGCCGTCCGCTCGCAACGGGTGATCATCCCCGTCGTGCTGCAGGTGGCGGTGCTCGCCGTGCTGTTCGGCGGGGACCCCGGCCCGCTGCCTGCGCCGTGGGCGGCCTCCGCGCTGGCGCTCTATCCCGTCGCGACCTGGCTCGCGCTGACGGTCGCGAACACCGAGGACCCCGTGCAGCGCAGCGTGACCGTCGCCGCCGCGGGCGGGCCGGGGCCCGTCGCGATCGGGACGCTGCTGGTCGCGCTCCTGGGTGATGTCCTGCTGAGCGTGCTGTCCGTGGCCTGGCCGCTCGTGGCCACGCCCTACTCCGCGCCGCCGGGCACCGTGCTCGCCGGCGTGCTCACCCACCTCGCCGCCGCGATCACCGGCACCGGGGTGGGTCTGCTGTGCGCCCGGCCGGTGATCAGGCGGATCGGCTGGTCGCTGCTGACGGCGCTGATCGTCGTCATCGTGACGGCGGTGCAGCCGTGGCTGCCGCCGGTGGGCTCCGCGGTCGCCGCGATCACCGACGGGCGCGGCCCGGGTTCGCTGCTCGTGCCCGTCCTCGCGGCCTGTGCGGTGGCCGGGGCGGGGACCTGGGTGAGCGCGCTCGTCTCCCGTCGGGGCTGAGTCCCCGCAGGTCAGGGCCCTGTCTCGAGATTCCGCTTGACTTCGTGGGCGCACTGGTCCCATGGTTACCTACATGAGTAATGAACCAACAGGCTGGGACAGGGTGGTGCGGTCGCCGTGATGGAGGACGGGAAGCCGCTCTTCCAGCAGATCGCCGAGCAGATCGAGAGCTCGATCATCGACGGCTCGCTGCCGGAGGAGGGCCAGGTCCCGTCGACCAACGAGCTGGCCGCGTTCCACCGCATCAACCCGGCGACGGCGGCCAAGGGCGTCCACCAGCTGGTCGTCGACGGGGTGCTCTACAAGCGGAGGGGGATCGGGATGTTCGTCAGTACGGGCGCGCGCACGCAGCTGCTGGAGCGGCGCCGCGAGGAGTTCGCGAAGGACTACATCGCGCCGTTGCTGGCGCAGGCCCGCAAGCTCGGGATGGACGCCGAGCAGATCAAGAAGATGATCGACGTCTGGGGGGACGACCAATGACCGCCGTGACCATGCGCGGGGTGACCAAGCGCTACGGCGACTTCACCGCGCTCGACGCCGTGAGCCTCGAGCTGCGGGAGAACACCATCCACGGTCTGCTCGGCCGCAACGGCGCCGGCAAGACCACGATCATGCAGATCCTGACCGGCCAGGGCTTCGAGACCGCGGGCCAGGTCGAGGTCTTCGGCGCGCACCCGTACGAGAACGCCCGCGTGCTGAACCGGGTCTGCTTCATCCGCGAGGGCCAGCGGTACCCGGACTCGTTCCGGGTCGTCGACGCCCTGAACGCGGCGGCGCTGCTGTTCCCGAACTGGGACGCCGGGTTCGCGGCCTCGCTGGTCGAGGAGTTCCGGCTCAGGGTCAAGCAGCGGATCAAGAAGCTCTCCCGCGGCCAGCTCTCCGCGGTCGGGGTGATCATCGGGCTCGCCTCGCGGGCGCCGCTGACCTTCTTCGACGAGCCCTACCTGGGTCTCGACGCCGTCGCCCGGCAGCTGTTCTACGACCGGCTGCTCGCCGACTACGCCGAGCACCCGCGCACCGTGGTGCTGTCCACGCACCTGATCGACGAGGTCAGCGACCTGATCGAGCACGTGGTCCTGATCGACAAGGGTCGGGTCCTGATCGACGAGGACGCGGACGTCCTGCGCGGTCGCGCGGTCACCGTCTCGGGGCCCACGGCCGCGGTCAAGGCCTTCGCCGAGGGATACACCGAGCTGCACCGCGAGGAGCTGGGGGGCTTCCTGCGCGTGACGCTCCAGGGTGCCGAACCGGCCCCCGAACTCCGCAGCGAGGGGCTCGAGTTCGAGCCCGTGTCGCTGCAGCAGCTGGTCGTGCGCACCACGCAGACCGCGCAGCTCGACGACCGGAAGGTGGGAGTCCGATGAGTACCGCTGTCCTCGACGCCCCGGTGGGGAACCGGCCGCTGCAGGTGATGCGGCTGCACGTGGTCAACCCGCCGCTGCAGCTGCTGATGCCCTGGGCGGTGCTGCTGCTGTCCTTCGTGGTCAACCTGCTGGTGTTCTCGCTGGTCCCGGACAGCCCGGACGACGCCCGCGTCTCAGGCGGGTTGCTGACGATCTACATCTTCACGCTGGTGGCGCACCTGGTGACGATGACCCAGCTGTTCCCCTTCGCGCTCAGCCTGTCGGTCACCCGGCGGCACTTCTATGCCGGGAGCGTCGCCTTCGTGGTGCTGCAGTCCATGCTGCAGGGGCTGCTGCTCACCGTGCTCGCGGCGATCGAACGGGCGAGCGACGGCTGGGGCCTGCAGATGCACTTCTTCGACCTGCCGTTCCTGCAGTCCGGCGACTGGTTCACCCGGTGGCTCATCCTGACCGTGCCGTTCCTGTTCTTCTCCTTCGTCAGCATGGCGGCGGGGACGATCTTCAAGCGGTTCGGCCAGTTCGGGCTCTGGACGGTGGGTCTGGTCGGGCTCGTGGTCGGCGGCGCGGCGGCGGTGCTGGTGACCTGGCTCGGGGCCTGGGGCGCGATCGGGCGGTTCTTCGTCGACACCCCGCCGCTGATGCTCTTCGCGGGCTACCCGGCGATCCTCGCGGTGCTCGCCGCGGGCGTGGGCTGGCTGTTCCTCCGCAGGGCCACCCCCTGACCTCAGCCGGGTGTGCCCGCTGGGGGGTGGGCACACCCGGCCCGGACGTCCGGGGGTGGGTACGTGCGGTAGAGGGCCTCCTCCTGGGCGCGCCAATGCTCGTGGTGCGGCGCGTAGCCGGGCCAGTCGGCGCGAGCGCGCAACCTGCGCCTGCGCTCCTCCTCGGAGCACTCGACCCAGATCGCGGTGGAGGTGAAGGGGCGCAAGGGTTCCGCTCCCGAGCCGCAGCCCTCCAGCAGGACGACCGGCGCGCACGGCTGGATCCTCGGCTCGGGCTCGCGGCGGTCGTTCACCCAGTCCCACCGCCACCACCGGGCGGGCTCGCCGCCGAACAACGGCGCGGCGATCCAGTCCCGGGCGAGCGGCACGGCGGCCGCGAGCCCGGACCAGCCCGGATACAGCTCCTCCATCGAGAGCACGGGTGCGGTGAGCTCGGCCGCCAACCGGGCGGCGAGCACGGACTTGCCGGAGCCGGAGTGGCCGTCGACGGTCACGAGGCGGCAGCCGCCGGGGCCCGGCGGGCGGGAGCGCACGAGCGCGGCGAGGTCCACGGCGTACAGGGTGGCCCGGCCCGCGCGGTGCGGGCCGGGCCACCCCCGGGTCAGGCCGCCCGCTTCCCGGCGCGGTAGCCGCGCCAGGCGTCGACCAGCAGGAAGGCGAGCAGGCTGATCCCGAACAGTGGGACGAACCAGCCGATCGCCACTGCGGCGATCACGACGACGAACCCGACCGGCTGGCTCAGCTTCCGGAACTGCCCGCGCGGGGCGAGCGGCGACGGGGCGCCGCCCTTCGTGGGCCGCCGCGTCCACCACATGCGGTAGCCGTAGAGGATCACGGCGAGCAGACCGATCCCGAACAGCAGCAGCACGATCTGGTTCGCGACGCCGAACAGCGCGCCCATGTGCCCGGCGATGCCCCAGGACGCCATCTTCGCCATGAACGGGTAGTCGGCGAAGGCGAGCTTGTCGACGACGGTGCCGTTCGCGGCGTCGATCGCCACGGAGTCGCCCTGCGTGGGCCAGGCGCGACCGATCTCCTTGACCGTCCACGTCGTCCCGGAGTCCGGTACGCCGATCTCGATCTCGCCGGCGTCGATCCCCGCCGCGCGGGCGGTGCCGAGGACCGAGTCGAACGTCGCCGGCGCGACGGTGGCGGGAGCCGCGGCGGCACCCTCGCCACCGTGTCCGCCGTGGTCGCCGCCGCCGACGCTCAGCTTCGGAGCGGTCCACCCGAGCTGGGCACGCAGCGTGGAGATGTTGGCTCCGGCGAAGGAGGACCAGGTCAGGCCGGTGATGGAGAGGAACAGCATGCCGACCAGCAGCCAGACGCCCAGGGCACCATGCCTGCCGGTCATCCGCCGCCGACCCTTGACCCCGCGTTCGGGGGCGATCAGGTCGACCACCCGACGCCTGCGCTTCGCCCGCCACCGCGCGATCCACAGCACCAGCCCGCCGAGCCCGACGAACCACAGCCAGGACGCGGCCAGCTCGCTGTAGATCCGACCGGGCTCGCCGAGCAGCAGGTTGCGGTGCAGCTGGTCGAGCGTGGTCCGCAACGGCAGGACACCGCTGGTGCCGTAGGTGACCAGGCCACCCTTCACCTGGGCGGTGCCGGGATCGACGAAGACCGTCCACCGCTCGGACTCGCCGAGCCCGTCCTGGTTGAAGAGCACCCGGGTGGTGGCGCCCGGCGTCGGGGCGGGGCGGACGGCGTCGAGCGTGCCGGTCGGGTGTGTGGCCAGGGCGGCCTCGACCTGGGTCGCAAGTGGCAGGGTGCTGGCGCTGACCGCGACCTGCAGTTGGTCGCGGTAGATCCACGACTCGAGCTGCGGGGCAAGGGCGTAGAGCACCCCGGTCAGCGTCGCGACCAGGATGAACGGGGCGGTGAAGAGCCCGGCGTAGAAGTGCAGGCGCAGGGCCAGGCCCTTCCAGGCGTTCTTCCGCTTGCTCTTCTGCTCGCTCGCGGGGTCGGGGTTCGGCTCGGTGGGGCGGACGGGCGGAGGAGCGGTCTCCTCGGGCTCGGACACGATGGACACAGGTGTCTCCAGGGGGCGGTGGGCCGTCGTTCGACGGCGGGCGTGGCCGCGACGGGGCATGCGGGCCCGCGTGGGCGCGGCGTCGGGTGGGTGCGGCGCCGTGGGCGCGTCACCTGGTGAGGGGCGGCCGTCGACGGGCGAGCAGGGGCGCTCGCCGACTCGGCCGGTGCGGGAGGAGTCAGGCCGCGCGCGGCGGGCCGCGGTGCACGATCGCGTGCCGCAGCATCGCGCCGACGGGGGCGCGCAGGACCGGTCGCGGGAGCACCGGGCTACCGGGGACTCGCGGCCTGCAGTCGGTCAGCAGCGCGCCGACCAGCGTGGACAGCAGGCGTAGGGCGCGCTCGGCCAGCGCCCTGGCCCTCCGCTCGCCGTGGCGCAGCCAGGCGCCCGCGACGGCCGCCGAGACCAGGTGGGCGACCAGCACGACGCCGGCTCCCGCGCCCTCGTCGTGGCCGTGGGCCATGGCCGGGCCGATCGCCTGGAAGATCAGGTGCGCCACGAGCTGGAACACGAGCTGGGCGGCGGCCAGCCGCTCCCAGCCCCGCTCGTTGCGCGCGAGCCACCACGCGGGGGCGGCCAGGGCCAAGGCGGCGAGGGCGATCCCGCCGGGCGCCGGGGTCCCGGACCCACCGAGGGCGTGCCCGGCGACGGCGGTGCCGAGGGCCGCCGCGGTCACCGCCGCCGCCCGCACGGCGCGGCCGCGCGGGAGCGCGGAACCGGAGCGGTGCGGATGGGCGTGCACGGAGGACCTCCGCGGGGATCGGCCGGTCGACGGGACGGGCGGGGGAGCGGCGCGTCGTCGGGCCCGGGACCCACACCGGACACGGTCACGTGGTGTGCCGGTCCGATCGCGGGTCGCATTGGACCATACGGGGTAGCCCGGCCCCGGGACAAGCGACCACGATCGTGGTGATCGAGCACGCACCGCCACGATTCGGGCGCGCGGGCAGCTCGTTCGAGGAGGTCAGGGGCCCACCGGCGCCGACCACGGCACCAGGTAGCCGTGGCCGCGGACCGTGCGGATCGAGTCCCGGTGGGCCCCGAGCTTGGCGCGGAGGGCGCGGACGTGACAGTCCACGGCCCGCGGGCTCGTGTCGTCCGTCCAGCCCGCGCACTCGGCGATCAGCGTGGCCCGGGACAACGGCCGGCCCGCGTGCACGAGCAGGGCCTTGAGCAGCTCGAACTGGTGGTGGGTCAGCCGCAGCGGCGTCCCGGCGAGGGTGATCGTGTAGGCGTCGACGTCGATGGTGAACGGGCCGACGCTCAGCTGCGCGGAGGACTCGTGCTCGGAGTGGTCGGGGTGTCGGTGGCGCTGGGCCAGCCGCAGTCGGGCGTCGATCTCCGCCGGCCCGGCGCCTGCCAGGACGAGCTGCACGATCGCGCAGTCCTCGTCCACGTGCGGCGCGCCGTTCTCCTCGATCACGCCGATCACGGGGACCCCGCGAGCCGTCGCGACCAGCCGCTTGCTCAGCTCGCAGGCGGCGTTGGGATGGGTGCGGCCGTCGACGAGGACGGCGTCGCACGGATCCGCGGCGAGGTACTCCTGCACCGACGGGCGGCGGGTGGCCACGGTGTGTGGCAGCAGGTCCAGGCCGGGCAGTACGACGCGCCCGTCAGCTGCGCTGGTGAGGACGAGGACGTCCACCGGAGAGGCCTCCGTGCGGCGTGAAGGGGTGGGAAGACCCAAGGATCACGGGGCCGGACACGCGGACAAGGGGGTGGGCGTCAACGTCTGGTCAACAGGTCTTCACGAGCGCGGAATTGTTTCGGTGAGGGTATCCGAAATCGGCGTTTCGCTCGGTTGTGAAGGGTATGTCAGAATCACCGCATCACTGACCTGTGGAGGCTGTGAAAGGTAGGATACATTCCCGAAACCGCCCGGCGTCACACATGTGGGTGTCGGTCTGGATCGCGACTCTGAGCTGCTGACCAGTCAGAACACCTGGGTGAGGCGGCAAGAGCCTGCACACGTGGCGGTCCGGGATCCGCTAGGGTTCGGTGCGGAGCGTGACGGCGCGGCCGCGTGTAGGCTTTCTTGCCGAAATCTCACGTCACCATCGGGAGCACGGTGAGGTCTCCGAAACAATTGTGGCAGACACCTTTCTCGATAGGGTGAATATGCCCCATTAACAGCCATGTAACGGTTGATCCATCAACCGAAACTCCCTGGCTGGTTGTCTTCGATGCAGCCGAGGGGCGGCAGGGCTCCCCACTCGTCGCGAAGCGGGACCCCGAACCCGTGGAGCGGTCGCCCGCTCGGTTCCCCAGAGAAATCAAGAGGAGAACTCGAATGTCGGACACCAAGGCGATCCTGCGTCGCACCGGGCGTGCTGGCGCGATCGTGGCCGGTGGCGTGATGGCCATGGGCGCCATCGCCACCGGCACCGCTCTGGCGAGCGAGCCGTCGGGCACGACCACCGCGGGCCTGGCCCCGGTCGACGGATTCGCCGCCCACTGGGTCGAGTACCACTACGGCCACGACTTCGTCGCCAGCGAGCCGAAGGCCCTGCTCGGCAGCCCGACCAACTACGCCGCGATCCACACCGAGATGGCCAAGGAGATGCTGGGCCTCGCGCCGCTCCCGGCGGACCCCGACCCGAAGGCCGGTGGCACCTCCGCCTACGGCGGCTCGGGGTACGGGTACTGATCCCTCCGCCCCACACCTGCTGACGGCGTCCGCGTCGTCCCACGGGTCACCGCGCGGTGACCCGTGGGACGGCCGCCGTCGGAGTCCGATCCGCAACCACTCCCAGGAGTGACCGCCATGACCTCGACCCTGAACGCCGACACCCTGCTGCTCGACGCCGACGCCCAGGCGTTGCTGTTCCGCGACGCGCGCACCATCGCCGCGTTCACCGACGAACCGGTCGACGACGAGGTCCTGCGCACGGTCTACGACCTCGTGCAGTGGGCCCCGACCTCGATGAACTGCAACCCGCTCCGCGTGCTCGCGATCCGCGGCGACGAGGCGAAGGCCCGGCTGCTCCCGCACATGGCGGACGGCAACAAGGACAAGACCGCGGCCGCCCCGCTGGTCCTGGTCCTCGCCGCGGACCACGACTTCACCGCCCACATGGGCACCCTGTTCCCCTTCGTGGACGCCGAGGCGGTCTTCGCCGATCCCGCGATGAAGGCCGCGACGGCCGAGTACAACGCCGCTCTGCAGGCCGCCTACCTGATCCTCGGGCTGCGCGCCGCGGGCCTGGCCACCGGCCCGATGGCGGGCTTCGACCGCGCCGGCGTCACCGCCGAGTTCTTCGCCGACGGCAGCACGCACGCCTCCCTGGTCATGCTCGTCGGCAGGCAGTCCGGCGAGCCGGAGTTCCCGCGGCTGCCGCGGCTGTCCTATGAACAGGTCGTCACGTCGCTGTGAGCGGAGCGGAGGGTCCCTCGTGAGCACGACCGCCGAACGACCCGCGGCCCGGGCCGCGGTCGACCCGGTCGCGGGAGCCGCACGGATCCGCCCGCTGCTGGCCGAGCAGCGTGCCCTGGGGGAGGCCCAGGGGCGGTTGACCGACGCCACGGTCACCGCCCTCGCGGAGTCCGGCCAGCTGCGGATGTGGGTGCCCCGCCGGTTCGGCGGGCTCGAGACCGAGACCACCGCCGCGCTGGACGCCACCGCGCAGGTCGCCGCCGGCGACCCCGCCGCGGGCTGGGTCTCGATGATCCTCGGCTGTGCGGACTTCCTCGTGGGCCTGTGCGACGACCGTGCTCAGGAGGACGTCTGGTCCGCCGGCCCGGACACCGAGGTCTGCGCGGTCTTCAACCCGATGTCCACCAGCGAGAAGGTGCCCGGCGGCTGGACGGTCACCGGCAAGTGGCTGCCGGCCTCGGGTTGCCGGCACGCGAGCTGGGGCCTGCTCGGCGTCCCACTCGTGGACGACCCGGCCGCGGGCGGAGCCACGACCCGCGCCAGCGCGCTGATCCCGATGGACGAGATCACCGTCGTGCCGAGCTGGAACGCCATCGGCATGCGCGCCACCGCGAGCGACACCCTCGTCGCGGAGGACGTGTTCGTCCCCGAGCACCGGGTGCTACGGGTCCAGGCGGCGATGGAGGGGCGGCTCGCGAGCTCGCGCACCGACCTCTGGCGCTACCGGACCGCGATGATCCCCACCCTCGAGGTGCACATGATGGCCGTGTACCTGGGGATGGCCGCGTCCGCGCTGGACGTCGTGCTGGACGGCGCCGGGACGAAGAAGCTCACGTTCACCACCTACGCGTCGGCGGCGGAGTCCGGGGCCTTCCAGGCCGTGGTCGCCGGCGCGGCGACGACGGTGGACGCCGCGTGGGCGCTCGCCCAGCACGCCGCCCGCGAGATCGACTGGTGGGCGCAGACCGGCAGCCGGCCCACCATGGCCGACCGCGCCCGCATCCGGGGCTGGACCGGTTACGTCGCCGCCCAGTGCCGGCAGGCGGTCGACCAGCTCGTCACCTGCTACGGGGCCGCCGCCTTCAGCGAGACCCACGTGCTGTCCGCGACGGTGCGGGACATGCACGCCGCGAGCCGCCACGCCATGGCGAACGCGATCACCAGCACC
>Ga0068863_100000825_pt1 | contig 31093 bp, 28 predicted proteins | sample KBSSwiS62_FD_66596 | JGI IMG/M metagenome (GOLD analysis project Ga0068863, IMG submission 66596) | Switchgrass rhizosphere microbial communities from Kellogg Biological Station, Michigan, USA - KBS Switchgrass S6-2 | ecosystem: Host-associated > Plants > Roots > Rhizosphere > Soil ... | reverse complement strand
CGGTGCCGAGCTCGATCCCCTTCATCAGGCTGACCAGCGTCGCGTCCGGCTCGATCGCCGGGGCCCAGCGGGCAAGGTTCTCCCGCAGCCGCTGGGCCGGCACCGCCAACACCACGATCTCGGCCTTGTCCAGCGCCTCCGCCGGCTCCGCGGTGGCCCGCAGCGCCGGCGGCAGCGCGACACCCGGCAGGTAGTCGGGGTTCTCGTGCCGCTCGGCCACCGCGGCGATCAGCTCGGGCCGCCGGCCGACCAGCGTCACGTCGCCGCCGGCATCGGCGAGCACCTTCGCGAACGTGGTCCCCCAGGAGCCGGCGCCGAGGACGGCTGTGCGCATCAGGACGCCTCGCGGGCCGGCGGCCGGCGGAAGAACTCCGGCGGCGGGCTCTCGCCGCGCACCTCGGCCAGCTGGTCGCGGACCGCCCCCATGATCACGTCGGTCACCTCGCGGAGCAGGTCCGCGGTCAGTGGCCGCCCCTTGTACGCGGACAGGTCGACCGGCGGCCCGGCCACGCACCAGATCTCGTGCCGCGGCAGCGGGCGGATCTTCTTGTGCTCGACGTCGACCGCGTGCTGCGGTCCCCAGTTGGCGACCGGGATGACCGGCGCGTCGGTCGCCAGCGCCAACCGGGCCACCCCGGTGCGCGCCTGCATCGGCCAGAAGCCGGGGTCACGGGTGACGGTGCCCTCCGGGTAGATGCAGACGGCCTCGCCCCGGGCGAGCGCCGCGTGCGCCTCCTCCAGCGAGTTGCGGGCGGCGGCGGTGCCCCGGCTGACCGGGATCTGGCTGGCTCCGCGCAGCAGGCTGCGCACCCCCCTGATGCGGAACAGGCTGTCCTTGATCAGGAACCGGGGGATCCGCCCGGAGTCCCAGACGAACTCGGCGAGCGTGCTCCAGTCGGCCTGCGAGACGTGGTTGGCGACCAGCACGACCCCACCGGTGGGCGGGACGTGCTCGCGGCCGCGCCAGTGCCGCTTGAAGAACACCGCGTTGAGCGGCTTCACCAGCACCACCGCGAGCCAGATCCAGCGCCCGGCATTCCTGTGCCCCGGCTTCACCCGGCCCACCTCCTCCGCACCACCCGCCGTCGTTGCAAGCGCAGTCTTCCGGCCGCCGGCACCGGTGTCCACGCGGCCCGCGGCACCGGGGCCGCGGCGGGTAGCGTGGAGCGCCGTGCGGTGGTCCGTGGTCGTCCCGGTCAAGCGGCTGCCGCTGGCCAAGTCCCGGCTGTACGCGGTGGGCCGGCCGCGGCCGGAGCACGAGCAGCTGGCGCTCTGCCTCGCGGTGGACACGGTGGCGGCGGCGCTGGCCGCGACCGCGGTGGCGCGGCTGTACGTGGTGACCGACGACCCGGCGGCGCGGGCGGCGACGGCGGCGACCGGCGCCCGGGTGCTGCCGGACGAGCCGGACGCCGGGCTCAACCCGGCGCTCGCGCACGGGGCCGCGGTCGCGAGGCGACGGTTCCCGCGCGACGGCGTCGCGCTGCTGTCGGCCGACCTGCCGGCGCTGCGGCCCGCGGAGCTGGACGCGGCGCTGGCGGCGGCGGCCGGCTACGGGGTGGCGTTCGTGGCCGATGCGAGCGGGACCGGCACCACGCTGCTGGCCACCGCGCCGGGCCGGCCGGTCGAGCCGCGCTACGGCCGGGCCTCGGCCGCGGCGCACCGCGCCGCGGGCGCGATCGAGCTGACCGGCGGCTGGCCGTCGCTGCGCACCGACGTCGACACCGCGGCCGACCTGCGTACCGCCGCCGAGCTCGGGCTCGGCCCGGCCACGTCCGGGTGGACCGCGCGCCACGCCGTCGCCTGAGGTGGCGGCGTGCAGGCGACGGTGGCGACCTTCGACCCGGACACCGGCAGCGGGACCGTGCTGACCGACGACGGCCGGCGGCTGCCGTTCGACCCGGCCGCCTTCGCCGCCGGCGGTCTGCGGCTGCTGCGGCCCGGCCAGCGGGTGAAAATGGAGGTCGCCGACGGCCGGATCGTCCGGGTCACGATCGTGACCCTCCCCTGACCACCTCCCGCCGACCTCGCGGCTGAGCAATCATGTCGGCATGACCGCCGACGACATCACCCGGGATCCGGAGCCGATGCGCAGGCTGACCGATCTCGAGCCGGACGACGCCGACGGCGCGCTGTCCGCCGACTTCGACGGCCACGACCGGCCGCCGGCGCCGGACCTGCCGGACGAGCGCTTCTCCAGCCGCGAGCTGTCCTGGCTGGAGTTCAACGCGCGCGTGCTCGCGCAGGCCGAGGACCGGCGACTGCCGCTGCTGGAGCGGATGAAGTTCCTCGCGATCTTCGCGAGCAACCTCGACGAGTTCTACATGGTCCGGGTCGCCGGCCTGAAGCGCCGGCTGGACATGGGTCTCGGGATCCGGTCCTCGGACGGGCGGACGGCGCGGGAGACGCTCACCCAGGTGTCGCTGCACACCCAGGAGCTCGTCGCCCGGCATTCGGCGCTCTGGCAGGACGACATCGAGCCCGCGCTGGCCGGCACCGGGATCCGGGTGCTGCACTGGGACGAGCTCGACGCCGCCGAGCGCACCCGGCTGGCCGAATACTTCCGGGCCCAGGTGTTCCCGGTCCTCACCCCGCTCGCCGTCGACCCGTCGCACCCGTTCCCGTACATCAGCGGGCTCTCGCTCAACCTGGCCGTGCTCGTCCGCGACCCGAGCGGTCCCGGCGGGGCGACCGAGCGGTTCGCCAGGGTCAAGGTGCCCAACAACGTCACCCGGTTCGTGGACGTGAAGGACCCGCGGGCCGCCTCGGCATACCTGCCGCTGGAGGACCTCATCGCGGCCCAGCTCGACATGCTCTTCCCCGGCCTGGAGATCGTCGAGCATCACCTGTTCCGGGTGACCCGCAACACCGACATCGAGGTCGAGGAGGACCGGGACGAGGACCTGCTGCAGGCCCTGGAGCGGACGCTGACCCGGCGCCGGTTCGGCCCGGCGGTGCGCCTCGAGGTGCAGGACACGATCACCCCCCGGGTGCTCGACCTGCTCACCGAGGAGATCGACGTACCCGAGGAGGACGTGTTCTACGTCCCCGGGCTGCTCGACCTCGCCTCGCTCTGGCAGCTCTACGACGTCGACCGGCCGGACCTGAAGGAGGCCCCGTTCGTGCCGGCGACGCCGCCGCGGTTCGCCGAGAACGAGACGGCCAAGAGCGTGTTCGCCACCCTGCGGGAGGGCGACGTGCTCGTGCACCACCCGTACGAGTCGTTCTCCACCAGCGTGCAGCGGTTCATCGAGCAGGCCGCGAACGACGCGAACGTGCTGGCGATCAAGCAGACCCTCTACCGCACCTCCGGTGACTCGCCGATCGTCGAGGCGCTCATCGACGCGGCCGAGGCCGGCAAGCAGGTCGTGGTGCTGGTCGAGATCAAGGCCCGGTTCGACGAGCAGGCGAACATCAAGTGGGCCAAGGCGCTGGAGCGGGCCGGCTGCCACGTCGTGTACGGGGTGGTTGGCCTCAAGACGCACTGCAAGACCGCGCTCGTGGTGCGCCAGGAGGGCGGCTCGATCCGGCGCTACTGCCACATCGGCACCGGCAACTACAACCCGAAGACCGCCCGCATGTACGAGGACCTCGGGCTGTTCACCGCCGATCCCGACATCGGCGCCGACCTCACCGACCTGTTCAACGTGCTGACCGGCTACTCGCGACAGACCAGCTACCGCTCGATCCTGGTGGCCCCGCACGGCATCCGCCGCGGCATCATCGAGCGGGTCGGCCGGGAGATCGAGCACGCCCGCGCCGGCCGGTACGCCCGGATCCAGATCAAGACCAACCACCTCGTCGACGAGGAGACCATCGACGCGCTCTACCGGGCGTCGAAGGCCGGCGTCGAGGTCGACCTGCTGGTGCGGACGTTCTGCACGATCCGCGCCGGCGTGCCGGGCCTGTCGGAGAACATCAGGGTCCGCTCGATCCTCGGCCGGTTCCTCGAGCACAGCCGGATCATCTACGTCGAGAACGACGGCGAGCCGGAATACCTGCTCGGCAGCGCCGACCTCATGCACCGCAACCTCGACCGGCGGGTCGAGGTCATGGTGCAGGTGACCGACCCGACCGCCCGGGAGCACCTGCGGGAGATCCTCGACCTCGCCTTCGCCGACGACGTCGCCGCCTGGCAGCTGCGGTCGGACGACGTGTGGACCCGCAACCCCGGACAGCCGGGCAAGCCGTTGCGGGACTACCAGGACGTCCTCATGCGCCGGCACGCCAGCCGCGCCCGGTGACCGGCGAGCGGATCCTCGCGGCCGGCGGGGTGCTCTGGCGGCCGGTCGCGACCGGGATCGAGGTGTGCCTCGTGCACCGGCCCCGGTACGACGACTGGTCGCTGCCGAAGGGCAAGCTGCACGACGGCGAGCTCCCGCTCGCCGCGGCCGTGCGCGAGGTCACCGAGGAGACCGGGGTGCGCCCGGTCGTGGGTCGGCGGCTGCCCACCCAGCGGTACGAGCTCGGCCCCGACCGCAAGTACGTCGACTACTGGGCGATGACGCCGGCGGACGGGACGTTCGTCGCCACCGACGAGGTGGACTCGCTGCGCTGGGTCACGCCGGCGGTCGCCGGGACGACGCTGACCTACGACCGGGACCGGCAGCTGGTCGCGAGATTCGCGGCCATGCCGGTGCCGACCGCGATGGTGCTGCTGGTGCGGCACGCCAAGGCCGGCAGCCGGTCCCGGTGGAAGGGCGAGGACGCGCAGCGGCCGCTGGACGCCGGCGGCCGCACGCAGGCGGAGGGGCTGCGGCGAGCGCTGCGCTGGTTCGGCCCGACCGCGGTCCGCTCGGCCGACCTGGTGCGCTGCGAGCAGACCGTGGCCGGGCTGGCGGAGGACCTCGGGCTGCCGGTCGGCGCGGAACCGGCGCTGACCGAGCAGGCCTACGGGAAGGAGCCGGCGGCCGCGCTCGACCGCGTGCAGGCCGCCGCCGCGGCCGGCGGGATCACCGTGCTGTGCAGCCAGGGCGGGGTGATCCCGGACCTGGTCGGCACGCTGGCCGCGCGGGACGGGGTCGCGCTGGGGCGGCGGTCCGGCAGCAAGATCCCGGCCCGCAAGGCGAGCACGTGGGCACTGTCCTTCGTGGACACGCGGCTGGCCACCGCCGACTACCACCCGGACCTCGCCCTGGCGGCGAAACTCACTCCATAGTGGACGCCGCCCGGTGAGCGGCGGCCGCGAGCACCGCGGCCACGGCCGGCGGGTCGTCGGTCATCGGGACGTGGCCGCAGCCGGGCAGGGCGACCACCGTGGCGCCGGCGGGCAGCTGCTCGACGTGCCGGGACGTGCGCGCCAGCAACAGCCGGTCCCGGCCGCCGAACGCGACCGTGACCGGCGCGCCGATCGGCGCCGCGGACCGGTAGTGCCGCTCGGCGGTCGCGCGCAGGGTGGGCAGGAAGCCGGGGCAGCGGCCGGCGGCCCTGATCGCCGCGCGGGCCTGCGCCGGGGTCAGCCGGCCGGGCCGGGCGTACACCTGCGCCAGTGCGGCCGTCCGGACCGGGCGGAACCGCATCAGCGCGGTCAGCGGCCGCTCCAGCCGGTAGGACAGCTCGCGGATCGCCCGCAGGCTCAGCCGGGCATACCGGGGCGTGCTGCCGGGCCAGAGGCCGGCCGGGGACAGCAGCGTGACCGAGGCGAGCGGGCGCAGCGCGGCCAGCTCGAGCGCGACCCAGCCGCCGAGGGAGTTGCCGGCCACGTGCGGGCGGTCGATGCCGAGCTCGTCGAGCAGGCCGGCCACGGCGCCGGCCAGCGCGGCCGGCGTCGGCTCCTGCCCCGCCGGCAGCGGCGGCGACTCCCCGAACCCGGGCAGGTCGACGCTCAGCACGTCGAACTCCGCCGCCAGCGCCGGCACGACCGGCTCCCACGCTCCCCGGTAGGACCCGAGCCCGTGCAGGAGGACCAGCGTCTCCCCCGCACCCTGTCGCGAATACCTCAGCACGCTCACACTCCAAGGACGGCGAACCCCCCGTCCACTGTGACATCCCGGCCGCCCGGGTGTGCCGGCCCCGCCGCGCGAGGGCCCTCGGTTCGGACGCCGGGTGGGTGGGCTGGCCCGGCCGGGCTGTGGCGCCGACGTCCCGAGCAGCGGCCGGGATCCGGTGCGGGCCCGGGTGCTCGAGGCGGTCCGATCTGCTGCCCGCGGCGGGCCTGGGCTCGGCGCCGGGCAACAACCGCGGATGGTCCGGCGAACATGGGCGTCCCCGGGTCGGCGGGAGGCCGACCCGGGGACGCGAGTGGTGGTGCTGTCAGGCGGTGGTCTTCGCCGCGGTCCGCCGCGGCGCCGCCTTCGCCGTCGTCTTCCGCGCCGTCGTCGCCTTGGCGGTGGTCTTCTTCGCCGCGGTGGTCTTGGCGGCGGTCGTCTTCGCCGCGCCCCGCGTCGACTTCGTCGCCGTGGTCCGCTTGGCCGGCGCCGACCTGGCCGCGGTCTTCCGGGCCGGAGCCTTGGTCGCGCTCGCCTTGGCCGCGGTCGTCTTGGCCGCGGTCGCCCGCGCCGTCGACTTCGCCGGGGTCGCCTTCGCCGCGGCCTTGGCCGGGGCGACCTTCGGCAGCTTCTTCGACCCGTTGACGACGTTCTTGAACTCCTGGCCGGCCCGGAACGCCGGCACCGAGGTCTTCTTGACCCGCACCTTCTCACCGGTGGCGGGGTTGCGCGCGGTCCGCGCGGCGCGGTCGCGCTTCTCGAAGACGCCGAAGCCGGTCAGCGCGACCTTCTCGCCCTTCTGCACGGTGCGGTAGACCGTGTCGAGAAACGCGTCGACGGTCGTGGCGACGCGTTTCTTGTCTTCGCCGAGACGCGTGGAGAGCGCCTCGACAAGCTGTGCCTTGTTCACTGTTGGGTCCTCCCCGGGACAGTCTCGGCTTGTTTGCGCCGATGATGGGGCGAACGGTAAGCGCCGGCCCGGTGTAAAACAAACACCGGCGTGCTCGCAGATCGCCTGTGTCGCAAGCGGTTCCCGATTATGCCCTTCGGGAAACCATTACGGTACAGGCGATTTCGCCCTCAGGAGGGCCGTACCAGCAAGTCCAGCCGGATGAAGTCCAGATCGTACGAACCGTCGGCGCGTCGCAGCTCGGCGACCGCCCGCTCCCCCACCCGGCGGCGGAACTCCGGCGCGGTGGCCGCCGGAAGCTGCGGCTCGTACGCCGGAAAGGTCTGCGAGCGCAGCCAACCGAGCACCTGCCCGGCCGTCCCGAACCGCCGGACCTGTCGCAGCAGCCGCACCCAGCCGTCGGCCGGGACGGCGAACCCGGCCGCCGCCAGCAGCGCCCGGTAGTCCGCCGGCGCCGGGAAGAACCAGCCGGCCGGGCCGCCGCCGAGCCGGGCCGACTCCTCGTCCAGGATCGCCTTCACCGCCGCGATCTGGCCCTGCCCGCCGAACTGGGCCCGGAACAGGCCGCCGGCCCGCAGCACCCGGCGGATCTGCCCGAGCATCCCGGCATGGTCGGTCGCGGGCACCCAGTGCAGCGCGGCGACCGAGAACACCGCATCGATCGAGTCGGCCGGCACCACCCGGTCGAGCTCCTGTGCCCGGCACACCGCGAACCGCACCGACGGCGTGGCCCGGCGGGTCGCCGCCGCGATCATCCCCGGGTCCGCGTCCACCCCGAGCACCTCGACACCGGGGCCGAGCGTCGCCAGCCGGGCGGTGAAATCGCCGACACCGCAGCCGACGTCGAGCACGCGCGCCCCGGCCGGCAGCGTCAGCCCGCCGAGGAAGTCGTCGTCGTGCCGGCGGTGGTGGGCGGTGTTGGCCGCGTACAGCGCGGCGTCCCAGGACGCGGTCACCGCTGTCAGCGGGCGGGCAGCGTGGTGGGCAGGAACGCCGGCCGGTGCGCCTCGTACGCGTCGATCTCGTCGGTGTGGGTGAGCGTCAGCCCGATGTCGTCGAGCCCGTTGAGCAGCCGCCAGCGGGTGAAGTCGTCGAGCTCGAAGCCCACCGTCGTCCCGCCGAAGCGCAGCTCCCGCGCCTCCAGGTCGACGGTCAGCTCGGCCGCCGGGTCCTGCTCCGAGCGCTCCCACAGGCTCTCGATCACGTCCTCGGGCACGACGACCGTGAGCAGCCCGGCCTTGAGCGAGTTGCCGCGGAAGATGTCGCCGAACCGGCTCGAGAGCACGACCCGGAAGCCGTGGTCCTGCAGCGCCCAGACGGCGTGCTCCCGGGACGAGCCGGTGCCGAAGTCGGGCCCGGCGACGAGGATCGAGGCGCCCTCGTACTCGGGGCGGTTGAGGACGAACGACGGGTCGTTCGCCCGCCAGGCCGCGAACAGGCCCTTGGCGAAGCCCGTCCGGCTGACCTGCTTGAGCCAGACGGCCGGGATGATCTGGTCGGTGTCCACGTCGCTGCGGCGCAGCGGGACCATGCGGCCGGTGTGGACGCTGAACTTCTCCACGGGATGTCCTTTCGGGCTCAGAGGTCGGCCGGCGCGGCCAGCCGGCCGGTGACGGCGGTCGCGGCGGCGACGGGCGGCGAGACGAGGTGGGTGCGGCCGCCCTTGCCCTGCCGCCCCTCGAAGTTGCGGTTGCTGGTGCTGGCCGAGCGCTCGCCGGGCGCGAGCTGGTCCGGGTTCATGCCCAGGCACATCGAGCAGCCGGCCGACCGCCACTCGGCGCCGGCGGCGAGGAACACCTCGTGCAGCCCCTCCAGCTCGGCCTGCTCCTTGACCCGCATCGAGCCCGGCACGACGAGCATCCGCACGCCGTCGGCGACCTTCCGGCCGGCCAGCACCTCGGCGGCGGCGCGCAGGTCCTCGATCCGACCGTTGGTGCAGGAGCCGAGGAACACCGTGTCCACCGCGATCTCCCGCATCGGCGTCCCGGCCCGCAGGTCCATGTACGCCAGCGCGGACTCGGCCGCCGAGCGCTGGTTGGGGTCGGCCATCGTGGCCGGGTCGGGCACCCGGCCGGACAGCGCGACCCCCTGGCCGGGGTTGGTGCCCCAGGTGACGAACGGCGTGAGCGTCGCCGCGTCCAGCACGACCTCGCGGTCGAACGTCGCGTCCGGCTCGGACCGCAGCGTCCGCCAGTGGGCCAGCGCCGCGTCCCAGTCGGCGTCCTGCGGCGCGTGCGGGCGGCCCTTGAGGTAGGCGAAGGTCGTCTCGTCCGGCGCGACCATGCCGGCCCTGGCGCCCGCCTCGATCGTCATGTTGCAGATCGTCATGCGGGCCTCCATCGACAGCGCCTCGATGGCCGACCCGCGGTATTCGACCATGTGGCCCTGGCCGCCGCCGGTGCCGATCTTCGCGATGAGCGCCAGGATCACGTCCTTGGCGGTCACGCCGGGCGGCAACTGGCCGTCCACGGTCACCGCCATCGTCCGAAGTGGACGCAGCGGGAGCGTCTGGGTGGCCAGCACGTGCTCGACCTCGCTGGTCCCGATGCCGAAGGCGAGTGCGCCGAACGCGCCGTGGGTGCTGGTGTGCGAGTCGCCGCAGACGATCGTCAGCCCGGGCTGGGTGAGGCCGAGCTGCGGACCGATGACGTGCACGATGCCCTGCTCGCGGTCGCCCATCGGGTGCAGCCGGACGCCGAACTCCGCGCAGTTGCGGCGCAGCGTCTCCACCTGGGTGGCCGACACCCGGTCGGCGATCGGCAGCTCGATGCCGACGGTCGGCACGTTGTGGTCCTCGGTGGCGATGGTGAGATCGGGCCGGCGTACCGACCGGCCGGCCATCCGCAGCCCGTCGAAGGCCTGCGGGCTGGTCACCTCGTGCACGAGGTGCAGGTCGATGTAGAGCAGGTCCGGCTCGTCCCCGGCCCGCCGCACCACGTGCGACTCCCACAGCTTCTCGGCCAGAGTGCCGGCCATGTCGCTCGCCTCATCTCACATCGTGGGACTAGCATCTTGTTTCATGGGACAGCTTAGCGGAGTCGGCGTGCTGGACAAGTCGGTCGCGGTGCTGGATGCCGCCGCGCACGCACCGGTCGGGCTCGGTGACCTGGTCGAGCTGACCGGGTTGCCGCGGGCGACCGCGCACCGGCTCGCGGTGGCGCTGGAGGCGCACCGGATGCTGGTGCGCGACCCGTCCGGGCGCTGGGTGCCCGGGCCGCGGCTGGCCGAGCTGGCCCGCAGCGCACCCGACCCGCTGCTGGCCGCGGCCGGCCCGGTGCTGGCCCGGCTGCGCGACCGCAGCGGCGAGAGCGCGCAGCTCTACCGGCGCGACGGCGACGAGCGGGTGTGCGTGGCTGCGGCGGAGCGGACCACCGGGCTGCGGACGACGGTGGCCGTCGGCGCCCGGCTGACCATGACGGCCGGTTCGGCCGCGCAGGTGCTCGCCGCGTGGACCGAGGACGACCTGCCGCCGGGCGCCCGGTTCGGCCAGCGGGCGCTGGTCGAGGTGCGCCGCCGCGGCTGGGCCTACTCGGTGGCCCAGCGCGAGGCGGGCGTCGCGTCGGTCTCGGCCCCGGTCTTCGACCACGCCGGCGACCTCACCGCGGCGATCTCCGTCTCGGGTCCGGTGGAGCGGCTGACCCGCCGACCCGGTCCCAGGTTTGCGCCGCTCGTCACCGCCGCGGCGACCGCGCTGAGCGCTCGCCTGTAACACTCCTCGGTCGAACGGTCATTACCACTACGTACCGCATGACCTGCACTGATGAACGTAGGGTGACCGGGAAGACGCATGGCGTCATTCACCCGTTCGGTAGCCCTGGTCGGCCGCCGGCAGCGCTTAGGGTTTCGAAGGTCCACGACAGCCCAACCGGTCCGCCCGGACCCGGCTGGGCCCGGGGCCGCAACGGCGCGGACCCGGGTCGTGGCGTCGCGCGGCCCCCGCGAGCGGGCCGCGCACCACAGCTGAGGGGAAGTGCTAGGGCCGGCGAGCGATCGCCGGCCCTAGCGCTGTCCGGACCGCCGTGCCGCCACGGTTCTGCCCGGTCGGGAAGTGGGCGCGGGTGCGGACGGCCCGCCGGGAGCGGGCCCTGCCTACGTTCCGGCCGCGGGTCTCCTCAACGAGGTGGTCGAGGGCGCCTACGTTCCGGCGCGGGTCTCCTCAACGAGGTGGTCGAGGGCGCCTACGTTCCGGCGCGGGTCTCCTCGACGAGGTGGTCGAGGGCGTCGGCCGGGTCGCCGACGGCCCGCTGCCGGTCGGCCGAGGTGCCGCGGCGCAGGATCGCCTCCACACCGGCGGCCACCACGTCCTGGTCGCCCAGCTCGTCCAGCGCCGGCCGGACGTGCTCGAGCAGCGCGCGCACCACCTCGCGGGCCGGCATCGCCGCCGCGCCGCGCGGGTCGACCAGCACGTCGGCCAGTCCGGACCGGGCCGCCCGCCAGCGCGCGGCTCGGACCAGTTCCGGTCGGGGCGGGGTGAACGCCGGCCCGGTGCCGTCGGCCGACCGCAGCGCGGTCAGCACCAGGGCCCGGGCCAACCCGGCCAGCGTGACGGCGTCGTCGAGCAGCGGGACCGCGTCGCAGACCCGCACCTCGAGCGTCGGGTAGCGGGCCGACGGGCGGACGTCGAAGTAGATCATCCCCGGGTCGGACACCGTCCGCGACGCGACCAGCCCGTCGACCGTCGCGTCGTACTCGGCGGCCGACCCGAACGGCAGCGGCGGCCCGGCGGTCGGCCAGCGCGACCACAGGACGCTGCGGTACGAGGCGTAGCCGGTGTCCGCACCGTCGAAGTACGGCGAGGACGCGGAGAGCGCCAGCAGCACCGGCAGCCACGCGCCGACCAGCGGCAGCGCCGCCACCGCCAGCTCCCGGTCGTCGACCCCGACCTGGGTCTGCATCGCGCACACCAGCTGCTGCCGGCCGACCTCGGCGTACTCGGCGATCATCCGCTCGTACCGGCGTCGCGGGTACGGCTGGCCGCCGAGATCGAGCGCGACCGGCACCGAACCGGCGGCCACCACGACGAGGTCGGAGTCCGCGGCCGCGGTCAGCGCCGCCCGCCGCTGCGTCACCATCTGCTCCCGCAGCTCGGCGAGCGTCCGGCAGACACCGGTGGAGACCTCGATCTGGGACCGCTGCAGCTCCGGCTCGATCTCCAGGCCCAGCGCGGCCGCCGCGTCGACGACCTGCTCGGCGTCCTCGGCCGGCACCCGCCGCCGCGGGTCGACCAGATGGAACTCCTCCTCGACGCCGATCGTGACGCCGGCGCTCACCGGCCGAGGCCGTCCACGACCTCGACCGCCGGCAGTCCGGCCAGCAGCGCGCCCGGCAGGCGCAGCTTCGACCGGCGCACGCCGGAGCCGATCACGACCGAGTCCGCCGCCGCCACCGCCGCATCCACCAGCACCGGCCAGTCGGCCGGCAGCCCGATCGGCGTGATCCCGCCGTACTCCATGCCGGTGCCGGCGACCGCCTCGTCCATCGGCATGAACGACGCCTTGCGGACGTCCAGCCGGCGCCGGGCGACGCCGTTGACGTCCGCCCTGGTGGTCGCGAGCACCACGCAGGCCAGCTGGCGCTGCACGCCTTCCCGCCGGCCGGCGATCACCACGCAGTTGGCCGACTCCTCCAGCGGCACCCCGTACCGCTCGCTGAACGCGGCGGTGTCGGCCACGTCCGGGTCGATCGCGGCGACGGCGATCCGCTCGACCGGCAGCTGCCCCTCCCAGCCGCGCAGCGCGGCGAGCACCGGCGGGGCCAGCAGGTCGGGGCGGGTCAGCGCCGGCACGAGCTCGAGAGTCTCGATCACCCGCCCATCCTCCGCCGTGCCATGGGACGCTGCGCGCATGGGGGTCTCCCTGGTGGTACGCGGGCTGCGGCTGGCCGCGGCCGGGCTCGGCACCGCCGCCCTGGCCACCGCGCTGGTGCAGAGCACCGGCTCGGTGGCGAACTTCTTCTCGTACTTCACGGTCGAGAGCAACGTCCTCGCGATCGTCGTCCTCGTCGGCGGTGCGGTGCTGACCCGCTGCCCGCGCGGCTGGCCGTACTTCCGCGGCGCGGTGACGCTCTACCTGGCCATCACCGGGATCGTGTACGCGCTGCTGCTGTCCGATGTGGACGTGCAGCTGTCCGGCCGGTGGATGAACGCGACGCTGCACGAGATCCTGCCGCTGTTCCTGCTCGTGGACTGGATCGTCTTCCCGCCGTGGCCGCGGGCGTCGTACCGGAAGGCGCTGGGGTGGCTGGCGTTCCCGCTGGCGTTCGTCGCCTACTCGCTGATCCGCGGACCGATCGTGGACTGGTACCCGTACCCGTTCCTGGACCCGCGGCCGCACGGCTACCTGCCCGTGGTGTGGACGTCCGTGCTGATCGGGCTGGGCATGGTCGTGCTCGCGCTGGCCGTCATGTGGATCGGCCGGCGGCGGCTGGCGGCTCAGTCCCGCTCGCCGGCGGCCAGCACGATGTCGAAGCGGACCTGAGTCCAGCTGCCGTCGACGACCCGGCCGTCCGGGGTCGGCCCGTCGGAGCGCAGGAACGGCTTCACCAGCGAGTCGCGCACGCCGAACACGCTGTCCCCGCCGAGGGACTCGCCGGCCACGAAGATGTGCGTGACCAGCGTTCGGTAGCCCGGCGCGCTGACCATGAAGTGCAGGTGCGGCGCGCGCATCGGCGACCGCGCGGTGGCATGCAGCAGCCGGCCGACCGGCCCGTCGGCCGGGATCGGATACGGCGTCGGGGTCAGCGCCCAGAACCGGCACTCGCCGTCTCCGTCGGCGACGAGGTGGCCGCGGGCGGCCGTGCGGTCGTCCGGGCGCTGCACGTCGTACAAGCCGTCGTCGTCGGCCTGCCAGACCTCCAGCAGTGCGCCGGGGATGGGCCGCCCGTCGACGTCGCGGACGGATGCTTCGACCCAGCAGGGCTCCCCCGGCGCACCGAAGGCGATGTCGCCGCCCTGCTCGACCTCCGGCGAACCGGCGACGAAGAACGGGCCGAGCACGGTGGACTCGGTCACGTCGCCCTCGGCCGCGTGATTGATCGTGATCGTCTGCATCGACAGCCCGAGCACGTCGGAGAGCAGGATGAACTCCTGCCGCTTGTCGTCGGTGATGTGGCCGGCCTCGGTGAGGAAGTCGATCGCGGCGGCCCACTCGGACTCGGTGAGCCGGACCTCGCGGGCGAACGCGTGCAGGTGCCGGATGAGCGCGGTCATCAGCGTACGCAGCCGCTCGTCCGGGGTGCCGGCGAAGCTCGCGACCACCGTCTCGGTCAGCTGCCGCTCGCGCTCGTCCTGGTCGCCGTGTGCCCGCTCGCGCTGCCAGCTCCCGCCCTCGCTCATGCCAGCCCTCCCGGAGGGTCCCCGGCCCACGCGGCCCGCAGCAGCCGGGTCAGCGCGGCGGCGTCGACGGGGCGCGGGTTGCTGGCGGGTACCGCCGGCAGGACGGCCTCGACCGCCTCCGGCAGGTCTTGCGCGCGCAGGCCGACCTCGCGCAGTGCCCGTGGTGCGTCCAGCTCCTCGCGCAGGTCGAGCAGGCCGGTCACCGCGTCGATGGAGCCGAGCGCGGCGGCGATCCTGGCCGCGGCGTCCGGTGCGGCCGGCGCGTTGAAGGCGACCACGTACGGCAGCACGATCGCGTGCGTGGCCGCGTGCGGCAGGTCGAACCGACCGCCGAGCACGTGGCAGATCTTGTGGTGCAGGCCCGACCCGGCCGAGGCGAACGCGACCGCGGCGAGGTAGCAGCCGTACTGGGTGCGGGCGTGGTTGCCGGCGTGCAGCCCATCGTTGAGCGCGCGCAGGCCCTCCATGGCGAGGGCGGCGTCGATCGGGTCGGCGGTCGGGCCCCACAGCGCGTCCACGCAGTGCGCGACCGCGTTGAGCCCGGACGCGGCGGCCAGCGCCGACGGCATCGAGGCGACCAGGTCCGGGTCGTAGACGACCACGTCGGGCAGCACCCGGTCGGCGCTGCCGGTGCGCTTGCCGCCCGGTCCGGTCAGGCCCCAGACGTTGGTGGCCTCGGAGCCCGCGTACGTCGTCGGGACGGCGACGATCCGCACCGGCCGGTGCAGCGCGATCGCCTTGGCCAGCCCTATCGCGGAGCCGCCGCCGACCGCGACGACGACGTCGACACCGGCCCGGTCGGCGGCACTGGTGGCCCGCTCCGCCAGCGGTTCGGGGACGTGCTGGGCCACCTCGGTCCAGCGCAGCGCGGTCCGGCCGGTCAGCGCGTCCATCAGCACCGCATGCCGCTCGCTGCCGATCACCATGACCGCACGCGGCTCCAGCCGGTCGAGCTCCGCGCGGATCCGCGCGACCGCGGCACCCGGGTCGAGCACGACCCGCTGCCCCAACGTCCGATGCGCGAACCGCACCTCAGCCCGCCCCGCCGAACCCGACCAACCCCGTCCTCCGCCCTGAGCGCCTGCCGTCCCGCGCCCAGAATCTAGCCGGTGCGACCGGTTCGGCGGGCCGGGCCGCGGGTCAGGGCCCGATGCCGCAGCGCGAGGCGAGCACGACCGCCTCGAGCCGCGAGTGCACGCCGAGCTTGCCCAGCATGTTCTGGATGTGCGAGCGGGCCGTGGCCGGCCGGATGCCCATCCGGGCGGCGATCGCATCGGTCTCCTCGCCGCGGACGAGCCGGACCAGGACCTCCCGCTCCCGGCAGGTCAGGTACCGCACCAGCCGGACCGCGTCGTCCTCCGGCATCGAGCGGTGCACGAGCGCGCGGCGGGCCAGCTCGGCGTCCACCACCGCCTCCCCGCCGGCGACCCGCTCGATGCACGACGTGATCGCGTCGATCTCGCAGGTCTTCAGCACGTACCCCGCCGCGCCGGCGGTCACGGCGGCACCGACCACCGCGGGCTCGTCGGTGCCGCTGAGCACGACGACCCGGGTGGCCGGCGAGGTCTCCCGCATATGGCCCGCGGCCGCGACCGCCGCCGCGGCGTCGCCGTCGAACAGCGCGTCCAGCACGCAGACGTCCGGGTGGTACGCGGTGACCGCCGCCACCGCGGCGTCCGGCCGGTCCACCACTGCCAGCACCTCCCAGCCGCGCTCCTGCAGCACGACCGCCAGCGACTCCGCGAACAGCCGATGGTCGTCGCAGAGCACCAGCCGCAGACCGCTGCGGGGACCGGTCGTGTCGGCGGCCGGCAGCGTCATCTCGACCCTCGTCCCGCCGAGCACCGAGTCCTCGACCACGACCTGGCCGCCGTGCTCCCGGACCAGCCGGTCGACGATGACCAGGCCGAGCGAGACACCGCCGGCGCCGCGCAGCAGGCCCGGCCCGTCGTCGTCGACGCTGACCCGCACCCGGCCGTCGGTCGTACGCACCTCGACGTGCACCACGCCGCGGCCGGCGTGTGCGGCGTTCTCGATGAGGTTGCTCAGCACCCGGTCCAGCTGCGCCCGCTGGCCGATCACCGGGGCCGGCCCCGGTGCCGACAGGTCGAGCTCGCCGTCGTAGGTGACCCGGACGCTCTGCACGACCTCGCGCGCGATGCCAGCCAGGTCCACCGGCTCCCAGACCGCCGGGCCCGCCAGCACGGCCTGCACCATGCCGCACAGGCGGCGCGTCTCCCGGCTGATCTGCGCCATCCGTTCCCGCGCCGGCCCGGCGAGCTCGGCGGTACTGGCCGCGGCCAGCTGGACGAGCGCGGCGACCGGCTGGCGCAGGTCGTGGCAGAGCTCGCCGACGTCCCGCTCATCCGGCCGATCGTCGGCGCTGTTGATCACCCTCGATTGCCGCCCCCGACCACCGGGCGTGTCGATGACCGCCACGGCTTCCCCCCCAAAGGTCGCCTCGTGCCTGCGATCTCCGCAGAGCGCTCTCGGCCCCACGTGTAGACCGGAGGTCGCGATAGAAGCCTCAAGCGTTCGCCCAACGTTCGCCACCCGTTTGACCAAAACAATACCCAGGGTTGACATGACTACGATCTGCAACTCATGCAGCTGTACTAGCCAGAGCTGAGGCGGATTGGGGTCGTCCCGCCCGCGGTGTCGGGCGAGAGTCCGAGCGTGCAGCGCAGTCGCATTCTCGTGGTCGACGACCACCGGGCGCTCGGCCAGGCACTGGTCGCGCGGCTCGGCGCCGAGCCCGACGTCGCGCAGGCGAAGGCCGTGGCCACTGCCGGCGAGGCGCTGGCCGCGGTGGAGACGGAGCGGTTCGACGTCGTGCTGCTCGACGTCGACCTCGGCGCGGACGACGGGCTCGCGCTGTGTGCCCGGTTGCGGCAGCAGGCGCCGGGCCTGCGGGTGGTCATGCTCAGCTGCGCGTGCGACGCGCAGACGGTCGTCGCCGCGCTGCGGGCCGGCGCGCTCGGCTGGGTGCCGAAGGACCTGCCGATCGACCAGCTGTTGGACGCCTTCCGGCAGGTCCGGGCGGGCGCCGCCTGGCTGCCCGGTTCGATGCTGCGCGGGGTGCTGGACGAGTTCCTCCGGGACCGGTCCGTGCAGGACCGCGAGCTGGAGCTGATGGACCGGCTGTCCGTGCGGGAGCGCCAGGTGCTGCGGGAGCTGGCCGCCGGGCACGACGTGGCGTCGATAGCGCACCGGCTGTACCTGTCCCAGAACACCGTGCGCACCCACATCCAGAACATCCTCGCCAAGCTGGAGGTGCACTCGCGCGTCGCCGCGGTCGCGCTGGTGCACGGCTCGCTGGGCCCGCCGGCCGGGTCGCCGACGGAGGCGGGTCGATGACCGCCCTCCCGCAGTACGACCTCAGCCCCCCACCCGCCGCCGCGGCCCGGTCCGGGCCGGCTGCGGCCCGGTCCGCGCCGGCTGCGCCCGACGTCGGGGTGCCGTTCGCGGCGGCCCGCCTCACGCCCGAGGCGCTTGCCGGCGCCGAGCGGGTGCTGCGCTCCGGGTGGCTCACCACAGGTCCTGAGGTCGCCTCGTTCGAGGCCGAGTTCGCGGCGCTCGTCGGCACCCGGAACGCGGTCGCGGTGGCCTCGTGCACGGCCGGGCTGGAGCTCTCGCTGCGCGCGCTGGACCTGCCACCGGGCGCCCGGGTGCTGCTGTCCTCGGTCACCTTCGTCGGCGCCCTGCACGCAGTCGTGCACAGCGGCCTCGTCCCCGTGCTGGCCGACGTCGATCCGGTGACCGCGATGCCGACGCCGGAGAGCACCGCGGCCGCCGCCCGCCGGTGCGGCGGGGTCGCGGCGATGATGGTCGTGCACCTCTACGGTGACGCCGCCCCGGTGCCGGCGCTGGCCGAGGCGGCCGGCCTGCCCCTGCACGCCGTGGTGGAGGACGCCGCCCACGCGCTCGGCACGACGGTCCGCGGCCGCCCGGTCGGGGGCCTGTCCCGGGCGAGCGCGTTCAGCTTCTACGCGACCAAGAACCTGCCCATCGGCGAGGGCGGCATGGTCAGCACCGACGACGACGCGCTGGCCGGCGTGCTGCGGCGGACCCGGCTGCACGGCATGTCGCACGACGCCTGGCGGCGCTACCTGCCCGGTGGCGGCTGGCGCTACGACGTCGACCGGCCCGGCCTCAAGGCCAACATGACCGACCTGCAGGCCGCGATCGGCCGCGGCCAGCTGACCGCATTCGGCGACTGGCAGCGCCGGCGGGCCACGATCGCCGCCCGGTACGACGAGCAGCTGGGCGGGCTGCCCGGACTCGCCCTGCCGCACCGGCCGAGCCGCGCCGGCCACGCCTGGCACATCTACGCGGTCCGGGTAGAGCCCGGCGCCCGGCTGCACCGGGACGAGCTGGCCACCCGGCTGGCCGAGCGCGGGGTCGGGACCTCGGTGCACTTCGTGCCGTTGCACCACCTGCGCTACGGCGCGGCGGTGACCGGGCTGCGGGCGGGCGCGCTTCCCGGCGCCGACCTGGTCGCCGGCCAGCTGCTCTCGCTGCCGATGCATCCGTGGCTGTGCGACGCAGACGTCGACCGGGTGTGCGACCTGGTGCACGAACTGGTGGGTGGCCGGGGGCGGCCGGCCTGAGGGGAGGGGGGACATGCGGACCAAGGCGCAATGGGCCCAGCTGCGTACGGTCATCGTCGGTGCCGGCGAGGCCGGCCGGGCGATCGCCCGCGACCTGCGCGGGGTGCCCGAGTACGGGCTGGATCCGATCGGGTTCCTCGACGACCACGACACGGTCGGCGAGGTCGCCGCGCTGCCGACGCTCGGCCGGCTGGACGATCTCGGCGACGTCCTTCGCGAGCACCGGCCGGACGTCGTGGTGGTCGCCATCCCGGCGCTGGCCCGGGCCCGGGTGCACCAGCTGGCCGCGATCGCCTCTGCCTGGGGTGCGACCGTCCGCTACCTCCCCTCGTTCGTCGCCGCGCTGGAGCGGGACGCCCGCACCAGCGACCTGCGCTCGCTGAGCATGTCCCACCTCATCGGGCGGGACGAGGCCCACGTGGTCAGCCCAGGCGCCCGGGAGGTCGTCGCCGGCAAGCGGGTGCTGGTCACCGGGTCGGGCGGCTCGATCGGCGGGGAGCTGTGCCGGCAGGTGGCCAGCTTCGAGCCGGCCAAGCTCTACATGCTCGACCACGACGAGTCCAACCTGCACGGGTTGCAGCTGCGGATGTCCGGGCGGGCACTGCTCGACGACGACGGCATCATCGTCGCCGACGTCCGGGACGCCCGCCGGATGGACCAGGTCTTCGCCCAGTGCCGGCCGCAGGTCGTCTTCCACGCCGCGGCGCTGAAGCACCTGCCGCTGCTGGAGCAGCACCCGTGCGAGGGCGTGAAGTCCAACGTGCTCGGCACCCAGAACCTCGTCGAGGCCGCACTGCGGCACGACACCGAGCGGTTCGTCATGATCTCGACGGACAAGGCCGCCGACCCCACCTCCGTGCTCGGTGCGACCAAGCGGCTGGCCGAGCTGATCGCGCAGGCGTACGGGACCGGGCCGATGCGGGTCGCCTCGGTCCGGTTCGGCAACGTGCTGGGCAGCCGCGGCTCCCTGCTGACCGTGATCGAGGAGCAGGTCACCCGGGGCGAGCCGGTGACCATCACGCACCCGGACGTGACCCGGTTCTTCATGACCGTCGAGGAGGCCGTCGGCCTGGTCTTCGAGGCGGCCAGGATGGCCGACAGCGGCGAGATCTTCGTGCTCGACATGGGCGAGCCGGTCCGGGTGCTCGACCTGGTCAACAGCTACGCCGAGCAGCGGCACGCGGACGCCGACGTGCAGGTCCGGTTCACCGGGCTCCGGCCGGGCGAGAAGCTCAACGAGACCCTGTTCGGCCGCGGCGAGGAGCAGGCGCCGACCGAGCATCCACGCATCACGGTGACCCGGTCCAGGTCGGCCGGCGCCGAGCTGCTCCCGCTGGTGCGCTACCTGTACGAGAGCGCGCAGGCCAACGAGCCGACCCAGGTACGCCGGCTGTTCAGCGCGCTGCTGCCCGAGTACGACGCGCCGGCGGTGGCGGCTCCCGCGCCGGCGTCGGTGCTGTCCGCGCCGTACCCGGACGGCTTCTGATGCGCCGGGCCAGGCCGGCGCCGCTGCGGAGCGTGCGGTCATGGAGATAGACGAGGTCGCCGCGCGCATCCTGCGCCGGTACTGGCGACTGCTGCTGGTCACCGTCCTGGTCCCGGTCGCGCTGGTCGGCTTCTACTACGCCGGCCGACCGCCGCAGTACACGTCCCAGGCCCGGCTGGTCGCCTCCGACACGCTGCCGACGTCGACGGCCGAGGCGGACGCGGTGATGAGCGAGACGCGGGCATTCGCGACCAGCCGCAATGTGCTCGCCAACGCGATCTCCGATGCGCACGCCGACCGGCAGGTGGACGCGGTGCTGCCGCAGGTGTCGGTGTCCGGGCTCGGCACCTCACCGGTCGTCGAGCTCGCCGTGTCCGACCGCGACGCCGACACCGCCCGTCAGCTGGCACAGGCACTGGCCGACCGGGTGGTGCAGCAGCTGGGCACCTCCCGGGTGGGCAGCGTGGACACGGTGCTGAAGAACATCGACAACCAGCTGACCCAGCTGGCATCCCGGCGGGCACCGCTGGCCGCGGCCGCGGCCGCGGCGCCGCACGACCCGGTCGCGCAGAACCGGCTGGCCGGCATCGACCGGCTGATCTCGGACCTGTCCGCGGACCGGAACAAGGTCTCGCTGGACGCCGCCGCGATCGGGCAGCCGCGGGTGGTGCAGCCGGCGCAGCAGCCGCCGGCGGCGGACTCCGCCGGGCTGGTGCCGCGGCTCGGCCTGGCCGGTCTGCTCGGGCTGGTGGTCGGCGTCGCGATCGCGGCCTGGGCCGAGACGATCCGGCCGACGGTGCCCGGTGCGTCCCGGGTCGCCAGGCTGCTCGACGCGCCGCTGCTGGGCACGCTCACCGGCGCCCCGGTGGCGGCAGCGGACGTCGGCCGGCGGGTGCGGCTGGCGGCGGCCCGGGCCGGAGTGCGCACGGTCGTGCTCATCGGCACCGGCCGGCGGCCGCTGCCGCCCCGGGTGGTGGCGGCGATCGCCGCCGCCGCGCTCACCGACGGCGACGGCGAGCCGCTCGACCCGCCGGACCCGGCCGGCGCGGCATCCGCTCCGGCGGGCGAGGACGGCGTCCCCGAGGCGGTCGACGGGCGGCCGCGGGACAACGGGGTCGCGGCACACCGACCGACCAGCCGGCCGCTGGCCGCCGGGTCTGCGGGCACCCTCACCACGCCGGCTCCGGTGGCCGCCGATGGTGCTCCGGCCGCCCTCCCCTCCGGCCGGAGCACCCTCGACGGCGCCGGCCGGGTCGAGCTGCGCCGGGTGTGCGGGTTCGGCGACCTCGCACCGGGCGCGGAGTCGAGCCGGGAGACCGGCCCGGTCGGGCTGGTCGTCGTCGCACCCCCGGTCAACCGGCTCTCGGCGGTGCGCGCGGTGCGGGACCTGATGACGATCTCGGCGTGGCCGCTGCTCGGCGTGCTGGCCGAGCGCAAGGGCGGCGGGGGTGCCCGGTCGTGACCGGATTCCTCGCCACCGCCGGGGAGGTGGTCGCCGTGACCGCACCGCCGGCGGCGGCCCGGCTGGTCGAGCAGGCGGCCGGTGAGCGGCTCGCGGCCACCGCGCCCGCGGCGCCGACCGTCCTGCTCGACCTGCAGGCCGACAACCGCCCGTTCGACCGGGCCGGGCTGCGCCCGCTCACCCGGGGCGCGTACGCCGGCGGCGGCCGGGTGCTGCTGCTGGACGCCTGCTCGTCCGGCTTCGACCTGCTGGTCACGGCCGGCGAGCCGGCCGGCACGCTGGCGGTGCTGGCGCGTTACCGGCCGGCGACCCGGACCAGGGCCGCCAACCTCGCGCTCGCCGGGCGGTTCCGGCTGCTGGCCGGGCAGACGCTGCTGCACTACCCGGTGCTGTGGCGGTCCGGCTGGCGCGGCCGGGTGCCGCTGCACGCCGCCACGGTCGCCTTCGGCGGCGGCGTCCTGCTGCTCGCCGGCCCGGGCGGGGTCGGCAAGTCGACCCTGATGCGCAGGGCGGTCGCCGCCGGCGCGGTCGCGGGCGCGGACAACCTCTGCAGCGCCGGCGAGACGGAGTGCTTCGGCCTGGCCGAGCCGCTGCGGGTGGACGGGTCGGGCCGGCCGGGTCGGACGTCGCACGGCCGCCGCGCCGCGCCGTTCGGGCACCGGGCGGCCCGGCTGGCACCGGACCGGGTCGTCGTGCTGGAGCGCGGTCCGCGGACCGAGGTGGCCCGGATCGGCGCGCCGGAGGCGGCCCGATCGCTGGGCGCCGGCACCTACGCCGCCGGCGAGCTGCGCCGCTACTGGGCCTTCGCGGCGACCCTCGCGCTCGGCACCGGCATCGGCCCGGTGCACCCGCCGGTCACCGCCATCGCCGCCGGGTACGCCGACCGGTCGCCCTGCCTGCGGGTCCGGGTCGGCGACCACGACGCGGTCGACCTGGAGCGGCTGACGGCGCTGCCGGCGGCGGCCGGAAGCTGAGGGGAGTGGGATGGCCAGGCTGCGCGTCGCGACGGTGATCACCCGGCTGCAGGCGGGCGGTGGCGGGGTGGCGCTGCGCGGGGCGTTGGCACTCGACCGGGACGAGTTCGAGGTCACCATCGTCACGGGTGGTGCCGGGCTGGACGGGCACGCCGGCGAGCCGCGCACGACGGACGGCGTGCTGTTCGGGGCGGACGCGGTCGCCGGCGCGCCGGAAGGCGATCTGCTCCCCGAGGCGTACACGGCGGGCCTGGCGGTCGCCCGCGTGCCGGCTCTGGTGCCGCCGATCTCGCCGCGGAATGACCGCGCCGCGCTGCGGACGCTGACCTGGCTGCTCGCCGACGGCGGGTACGACGTGGTGCACACCCACAGCGCGAAGGCGGGCGCGCTCGGCCGCCTCGCCGGCGTGCGGGCCGGGCGGCCGCGGATCGTGCACACCTTCCACGGCTTCCCGTTCCACGAGTTCCAGTCGGCCGTCCGCCGGTCCGCGTACGTCGGGCTGGAGCGGCGGCTCGGCCGGCATACCGACGCCTTCCTGGCCGTGGGCACCGCGGTCGCGACCGAGGCGCTGCGCCGCGGGCTGGCCACCGCGGAGCGGATGCGAACGATCCCGCCGGCGGTGGAGCCGGTCCGGTGCGCACCGGGCGACCGGGCCGAGGCGCGCCGCCGGCTCGGCCTGCCCGCCGGCGCTCAGGTGGTCGGCACCGTCGGTCGGGTCGACTACCAGAAGGCGCCGGAGCACTTCGTCGACGCGCTCGCCGGCTTGCCGGACGGCGTGGTGGGCGTGTGGGTGGGCGGCGGCCCGCTGGCCGGTCGGATGCTGGACCGGGTCCGGCAGCGCGGGTTGACCGACCGGTTCCGCTGGCTCGGCCACCGCGACGACGTCCCGCGACTGCTGCCCGGGTTCGACGTGTTCGCCCTCGCCAGCCGGTACGAGGGACTGCCGTGCGTGCTGGTCGAGGCGGCCGGGGCCGGGGTGCCGGTGGTGGCGACCGCCGTCAACGCGGTGCCGGACCTGGTGGTGCCGGGCGAGACCGGCCTGCTGGTGCCGCCGGGCCGGCCGCGCGCGCTCGGCGCGGCCGTACGGCACCTGCTCGAGCACCCTGCCGAGGCCGACCGGATGGCCGCGGCGGCGCGGGACCGGCTCGGCGACCGGTACACGCCCCGGGCGCTGGGCGCCGTGCTCGGCGAGACCTACCGGGGTGACTCCCGGCGGCCGCGGGCGGGGGCTCTCACCGATGCCTGAGTGGAGCGAGCCGGGCCGGCGGTGGCGGCTGCTGGTACCCGCCGGCGCCACGGTCGTCGACGCCGGCGCGACCGTTCCGGCCGACCTGCCCTCGGGCGCGACCGTGGTGCTGGCCGGGCCGCGCCGGCGCGTCCGCGCGCTCGTCCGGGCGTCCGGTCTGGCCGTCGAGGCCGAGTACCTGGCGCTGCCGTCGCTGTCGGGCGCCGTCGTGCTCACCCGGGCCGGCGGGCTGCCCTGGACCGCCCGGGCCGTGCTGACCGTCCCGCCCGGCGTCACCCGGCTCCAGGTCGCCTGGTCGGCGGCGATCGCGGTGGTCAAGGCGTTCCCGGTGCTGCTCGGGGTGGTGGCCCGGGACCGGGTCGTGGTGGGCAGGCAGCGGTGACGGCCGGCCTGACCCACCGCGGCGGTCCCGACCCGGCGGCGGTCGGGCTGCCGCCCACCGCCGGCACGCTCGCGGAGCTCATCGCGGCCGGCGGGAGCCGCGCGGCCGTGCTGGTCGGCTCCCGCGACCCGAACGCGAAGCTCACCCTCGTCCTGCCCGCCGCCGGCCGGAGCCCCGCGGCGCGGCTCGCCGTCAAGGTGCCGACCACCACGGCCGCGGCCGCGGTGGTGCTGGCCGAGGGCGCGCTGCTGGCCGCGGTCCGCCACCGGCTGCCCGCCGACCTCGCCGCCACCCTGCCCCGCCCGGTCCGGTACGTGGACGCCGACGGGCTGCCGGCACTGGTCACGACCGGGCTGCCCGGCGTACCGATGCTGGTCGGCTACCACCGCTGGCGGCACACCGCCCGGCCGGCCCGGGTCGCCGCCGACTTCGCCGCCGCCGGCGCCTGGCTGGCCCGGCTGCAGGGCGCGACGGCCGGCGCGGCGGAGCCGGCGGCCGGAGCGGAGGCCGTGCTGCACCGGATCGCCGAGCGCTTCCCGGACCATCCGGCTCTTCCCGCGATCCGGTCCGGGCTGCCGGCGGCGACCGGCCCGCTGGCCGCCGCCCGGATGCCCACGACGGTCGTGCACGGCGACTACTGGTGCGGGAACCTGCTCGTGCACCGCGGTCGGGTCAGCGGCGTCGTCGACTGGGAGGCCGGCGAGCCCGCCGGCGAACCGCTGCGGGACGTGGTCCGGTTCGTCCTGGCGTACGCGCTGTACCTGGACCGGCACACCCGCCCGGGCCGGCCGGTGGCGGGCCATCCGGGGCTGCGGGCCGGCCGGTTCGGCGCCGGCGTGCTGGCCGCGCTGGCCGGTCGCGGCTGGTTCGCCCGGCTGGCCGAGCAGTTCGTCGAGGCGGCGCTCGCCCGGCTGGGCGGGCCGGCCGGCGCCGCCCGCGCCGCGCTGCTCGCCGGCGTCGCCGAGGTCGCCGCCACCGCCGACCACCCCGGCTTCGCCGCGGACCATCTCGACCTGCTGGCCGACCTGCTGGCCACCGGGGCGGCCCGATGACGGCGCCCGCACCGCCCGCACCGGCCGTCGGCCGCGCCGCGCTGACCGGGGTCCCGAGCCGGCACACCGCGACCCAGGTCGGCATCGTGCTGGCGGTCTGCGCGCTGCCGCTGCTGCGTCCGTCCGGTCCCGGCAACACCGGCCTTGTCGACGTCGGGGTGGTCGTGGCGATGGTGGTCGCGCTGCTGTGGCTGTCCGGCCACCGGCATCCGGTCCGCTTCCCGTACGCGCTCCCGGTGGCGCTCGGCATCGTCGCCGGCGCGCTCGGCGGCCTCGCGGCCGGCGGCGGGTTGCTCGCGCTGAGCCAGGACCTGTTCCTGTTCGGCTGGACCCTGGCCATCGCGAACCTGGGCCGCTCCCCCGCGCTGCTGGGCACGCTGGTGCGCGCCTGGGGGTTGAGCGTCACCGGGTGGGCGGCGCTGCTCATCGGCGGCGTGCTCGGCCACGTCGCCTGGCTGTCCGGGCAGAGCGGGCTCGACGGCAGCCGCGCGGCGCTCACCTTCGGCGACCCCAACCTGGCCGCCGACTACTTCCTCGTCGGGCTGCTCGTGCTGCGCGCCGCGCAGGTGCCCCGCCGGCGGTCCCTGCGGCTGCTGTGCTGCGCGGTGGTCGTCGTCGCGATCGTGCTCACCGGCTCGAACGGGGGGCTGACCGCGCTCGTGTTCGCCACCGTCGGAGGCTGGCTGTTCGGGCTGGTGCGGTCCGGGCGGGCACCGGCCGCGGTGCTGGTCGCCTGCCTGCTGGCCGGTGCCGCGGTCGCGGCGGCGAGCACGGTCGACCTCAGCGGGGTCGCGGCCCGGGCCAGGGACTCGGCACCGGTGCTGCGCGACTCGATCGGCCGCGAGGCGGAGAGCGGCGGCAGCCGGCAGACCCTGGTGCGCGAGGGGTTCTCGCTGTGGCTGAGCAACGACTCGCCGGTCGGGGTGGGTCCCGGTGGGACCAAGGCCGCGCTGCAGGCCGAGCAGGCGCCATACGTCAAGGAGGCGCACGACGACTATCTCGCCGCGGTCGTCGAACGCGGCCTGCTCGGCGGGGTCGCACTGGTCTGGTTGGTCGCGCTGGTGGTCGTGCGGGCCCGGCGGATCGGCCGGCGGGACGCGCTGCGGCCCGAGTTCGCCGCGGTGCTGCCGCGACCGGAGCTGCTCGGCGCCGCCGCCGGCGCCGTGCTGCTGTCGGCGCTGTTCTACGAAGTGCTGCACTTCCGGCACGTCTGGGCGCTGTTCGGGCTGATCGCCGCGGCCGAGCTGTGGGGTCGGCGGCCGCGCGCGCCGCGGGTGCCGCGATGAGCAGCGCGGTCAGCCCGAAGCCCACCGCCGCGCCGCCCCGGGTGCGCCGGCTGCTGGCCGGCAACGTCGTGGCCCGGCTGGTCGCGCTGGCGGCGCTCGGCGTCGCCACCGTGCTGGTCGCCCGCGTCGGCGGTCCGGCCCTGGTCGGCGGGTTCACGCTGCTGCGGGTGCTGCCCGGGCTGGCGGGCGTGCTGGCCTGCGCGGGCCTGCCCGGCGCCGCGCCGTACTTCCTGGCCGGCGAGGGCCGGCAGGACCCCCGGATCAGGGCCGCGCTCGGGCTGCTCACGGTCGCCGGCGCGACGCTCGCCGCGGTCGGCTGGCTGGTGCTGACCCCGGTCCTGCACCGGGCGTTCTTCGGCACCTGGTCGACGGCGGTGACCGCGCTCGCCGCGACCGCGGTCTTCACCCAGCTGTTCGTCGCGGTCGGCAAGGCGCTGCTGCAGGGCAGCGACGACATGCGCGGCGCGAACGTCGCGATCGCCGCCGAGGAGGCCGCGTTCCTGCCCTGCTACGTCGCGCTGCTGCCGCTCGGCCCGGGCCTCGGACCGGTGCTGGCCGCGCTCGTGCTGGCGGACGTCGCGGTGAGCGCGGGGATCGCGGTCCGGCTGGCCCGGCGCGGCTTCTTCACCGGCTGGCGCCGGCCCGGGCTCCCACTGGCCGGCCGGATCTGCGGGTACGGGATGCGCGGTCAGTTCGGCGGCATGCTCGCGCTGCTCAACCTCCGGCTGGACGTGGCCATCCTCGGCGCGCTGGCCGGCCCGGCCGTGCTCGGCGTCTACGCCGTCGCCAGCAAGTACGCCGAGCTGCTGCGGCTGCCCGGACTCGCGGTGACCTACGTGCTCTACCCGGTCTTCGCCCGCGAGGGCCGGGCGGTCGCGGCCGCGCGGACCAGGGCGCTGCTCGGTCGCGCGGCCGCCCTCACCGTGCTGGCCGCGATCCCCCTCGCCGCCGCGGCCGGCCCGGTGCTGCCGCTGCTCTACGGGGCTGCGTTCCGCGGCGCGACGGTGCCTGCCCTGATCCTGCTCGCCGGCCTGCTCGGCGAGGGGGTGGCCGGGCTGCTCACCGCGTACCTGTACGGGATCGGGCGGCCCGGGGCGAACTCGCTGGCGATGGCCGCCGGCGTGGCGGTGACCGTCGCGCTCGATCTGGTCCTGATCCCCCGGCACGGCGCGACCGGGGCCGCGGTCGCCTCGGCCGTGGCCTACCTGACCACGACCGGAGCGCTGCTGATCGCGTTCCGGCGGTTGTCCGGGCAGGCCCGGCAGTGAGGGGGCAGAAGGTCGCGCTGGCCGCGGCCATGGTGGTGCTCGCGGCGTCGGCGTTCGCGGCGGGCCGGTACGTCCGTCCCGGGCCGGATCCCGGCGCCCCCGCGGCGGCGGCCGCGACCGCGGCTCCGGTCGTGCGGGCGTCGTTCCCGCCGGTCTCGCGGTTCGCCAAGCGCCCAGCGCTCGGTCCGATCGAGCGGTACACGGCGGCCGTCGACACCGCGCACCGGGACGGGCTGCGGGTGTGGATCGAGGCCGACCTGCGCAAGCGGTGGTTCTCCGGACGGCAGTCGTTCGACGAGGGCGTCCAGCGGGTGGCCCAGCTGGCCCGCCGGCCCGGGGTGGTCGGCGTGAAGATCGCCGACGAGCTCGGCTATGCCGACGGCCTGCGCAGCCCGGCCGAGGTGAGCACGTTCCTGCACACCACAGCGGTCGCGCTGCGTGCGGCCGCCCCGGGCAAGCTGATCCTCGTCGACATGATCGTCCCGGAGCTCGGCTGCATGCCCGGGCAGCAGCCGCCGCTGCGGTGGGCGACCATCTGTGCGGCCCGGGCCCGCGGCGCCTACCCGCAGCTCGCGCTGACGGCGGTCGACCGCTACCTGGCCAGCGGCGACGTCGACGCGCTCGACCTGAGCACCTCGATCCTGCCGGCGAAGACGTATGTCGGCTGGGGCGCCGACGAGATCACCGCGCAACGGCTGGCCTGGCAGGAGGTCGAGCGCCGGGGCTGGGGCCGGAAGGTCGTGCTGCACGCCCGTCGCGCCCTGGCGCACCCGGGTAGCTACCAGGGCGGCCCGCAGTCGACGGCGGACGAACTGCGGACGTTCGTCGACGTACCGCTGTCCGACGGCGCCGCGGCGGTGAGCGTGTGGACCTGGCGCCAGCTCTACCAGGGACAGATCAACCGCCTGCTCGACCCCGGACTCCGCCCGAACGCGCTGTGGCAGGGGCTGCGGCAGCGGCGGGCGGACGGCGCAGTGCTGCTCACCCACTTCAGTCCCAGCTCCGTCGAGGTGAGCCTCGACGCCGACCTGGCCACGATCGCGTCGGTCTTCACCGACGTCTTCGTGGCCGCCGGGACCGGGTGATGCCCGTGACCACCGACACCCCGCGGCGGCCTCCGCCGCCCGGATGCCCAGCCACCGAAGGAGCCGCCATGACCAGTCCCGCCCACACCCTGTTACGCCGCCGCCTCCCGGCGACGGCAGTCGCGGTCGTCGCCGCCTGGGCCGCCGGGCTCGTGCTCCTGGCCGCACCCGCGTCCGCCGCGGCCAGTGTCCTGTTCGTGGACCAGGGCAACCCTGCCTGCTCGGACACCGGGTCGGGCACCCAGACCAAGCCCTACTGCACGATCGTCAAGGCAGCGGTCGTCGCCATCGGTGGGCAGACCGTGCAGGTCGCCGCCGGGACGTACACGGGAACCGCCAGCTTCGGGCACTCCGGTGACCCCGGCAACCCGATCACCGTCGTCGCGGGGCCCGGTGTCGTCGTGGACGGGGCCGCCAAGGCGTTCAGCATCTCCGCCAAGAACCACATCGTGATCCAGGGCTTCACGATCAGGAACACCACCTCGTACGGGATCTACGTGTTCGGCGCGAACGACATCACCCTGCGCGGCAATCAGGTCTCCACGGCCGGGCAGCCGGTCGACGGCCTGACCCGGCCGGGGATCTACGTCAACAGCAGCACGTCCGTGCACGTGCTCGGCAACACCGTCGACCACAACACCGACTCCGGGATCGTCGTCACCAACGAGTCGACCGGCGTCGAGGTCAGCGGCAACACCGCGGTCGCCAACGCGCGCGGATACACCAGGGCCGCGGCCGGCATCGACATCCGCGGCGGCTCCGGCATCACCGTCGACGGCAACGTGGCGCACGACAACGAGGACTCCGGGATCAACCTCACGACGACGCAGGGCAACACGATCGCCGGCAACGTCGTCTACGCCAACGGGGACCACGGCATCGACGACCGGGACTCGCCGAACTCGGCCATCGTCGGCAACACCGTCGTCCGCAACGTGACCGCCGGGATCAACCTCGAGGGCACCACCGGCTCGTCCGGATGCACCCTGGCCAACAACGTCAGCGTCGACAACGGCATCAACTCGCCGCGCACGTCCTCGAACATCCGGGTCGACGCGCTGTCGATCAGCGGCACGACGATCGACCGCGATCTGGTCTACCTCAGCGCCGGCACCATCCAGTTCATCTGGGGCAAGACCGGCTACACGTCGCTGACCGCGTTCCGGACGGCGAACCCCACGCAGGAGCAGCACGGCCTGCAGGCGAACCCGCGCTTCGCCGGCACCACCGACTTCCACCTGCTCGCCGGGTCGCCGGCCATCGACTCGGCCGACTCCGGCGCGCCAGGGCAACTGAACCCGGACGCCTTCGGCACCGCGCGGGTGGACGACCCGGCGACGACGAACACCGGATCGGGCCCGCGGCCGTTCGACGACCGCGGCGCGTACGAGTTCCGGCCGTGACCCGCCGGGCCGGCCACCGCGAGCAGGAACGGGGGATCTCGTGGAGATAGACGTCCTCTCCGCCGGGGCGCACGGCGGTCCGCGGGTGTTCGACAGCGCCGACGTGCCGGCCGACGCCGCGACGCTGGAGCGGCTGCGCCGCGGCACGGCCGGCGTCGACCTCGCCGCCCCGGCCGTCGTGTTGCCGGACTTCCACCACAAGCCGAAGCTGGAGATGCCCTCCAGCATCGCGGTCGCGACGACGCAGACGATCCGGCCGACGTTCACCAGCTCGTCGGTGAACTGCGGGATGGCGTTGATCGCGCTCGACTGCGAGCGGCCGGACCGGCGCGCGATCGAGGACTTCTACCGGCGGGTGCGGGAGCGGTTCCCGTACCCGCCCGGGACGCACCGGGAACTGTCCACACGCGACGTCGTCCGGTCCGCGGCGGGCGGCGGTGAGTTCGCCGCGGACCGGTACGGCGTGGACGCCGCCGAGCTCGAGCGGGTCGAGGAGGACGGCCGGGTCGACCTGCTCCCGTGGGGCGGCGCCGAGCGGATGCGGGCAGAGCTGCCCTGGCTGACCTTCGCGCTGGCCCGGCTGCGGTTCGGCACGGTCGGGCCGAGCAACCACTTCGTCGAGCTGCAGGTCGTCGAGGAGGTGCTGGACGAGGCGACGGCGAGCCGGCTCGG
>Ga0068863_100000824_pt1 | contig 31100 bp, 23 predicted proteins | sample KBSSwiS62_FD_66596 | JGI IMG/M metagenome (GOLD analysis project Ga0068863, IMG submission 66596) | Switchgrass rhizosphere microbial communities from Kellogg Biological Station, Michigan, USA - KBS Switchgrass S6-2 | ecosystem: Host-associated > Plants > Roots > Rhizosphere > Soil ... | reverse complement strand
GCGTCATTCTGCCGACTTCAGGACTTTGCGCCTTACGACTTCGGCCCTGCTCGGCCTGATCGCCTGCCCTGTATCGGCCCAATCTTCGGGCAAGGGCGGGGATCACGAAAAACAGGATGTCCGCGACGCCGACATCATCGTCACCGGCACCAGCATCAAGGGCGTCAAGTCCATCGCTTCGCCATCCACGGTGATCGACCGGGAAGATATTGTGCGCAGCGGCGCCACCAACGCCGCCGAAGTGCTGCGCAACATTCCACAGACGCAGGGAAATTCCAGCTTTTCGAACGACCAGCCAAGCCAGGCCAATCCCTTTGTCGGCAGCACGATCACGGGCGGCGGCACGCTGTTCAACAATGAAACGCGTGGCTCCAGCATCGACATTCGCGGCCTTGGTCCCAATGCCACGCTGGTGCTGGTTGATGGGCGCAGGCAGGTGGCGGGCGGCACCGGCACCTCCTTCAACGAGGCGAACATCTTGCCCCTCGCCGCGATCGAGCGTATCGAGGTGGTGACCGATGGCGCATCAGCCATTTACGGGTCCAACGCCATCGGCGGCGTCATCAACTATATCACGCGCAAGGATTATAATGGCGCTGAATTTTCGGGCCGCTACTCGACAAACCGGCTTTATGACGAATGGGGCGGTTCGCTGGTCGTGGGCCGGTCATGGGAATTGGGCGATCGCCCCGGCCGGATCATGGTCAGCTATGATTATGGCCACAGGCAAAATGTCGCCTTCGACGCCAGCCGCTATATCCGCAGCGACCTGACCCCGTTGGGCGGCGGCAATGCGATCTACAGCAGCTTCCAGCAACCCGCTCCAACGGGCCTTGGCTACTATGTCGCGCAATCGTGTCCGCCGCCCCGGTTCGTCATTTTCGGCATCTGCTTCAACCCGGATTTCTCGGTCGGCACGATCAACCAATATTTTGACGTCACGGGGGTGAATGGCAATGGCGTTCCCACCACCAGCGTCGCGGCAGGACGCCTGCCCGTCAACAGCCTGCCGGACACGGACGCGCTACGCGACTATATTGGCAAGCAGAAGACGCACTCCGCGAATGTCTATCTGCAGCAGGCGGTGGTGCCCGATTTCGATCTTTATTATCAGGGCTCGCTATACTGGCGCGATGAGGATGTCCGCAATTTCGACGTTCTTGACACCACCGTCCCGCGTGGCACGTCATTCTTCCCGGCCGATGCGCCATCTTTAGCGGGCAGCGTAACCGTCCCTATCGGCGTTTCGACCGTGGCGCATCTCCGGTCGCGCAATTGGGCGCACACCCTGGGCGCGAAACTTGACCTGAACGATACATGGAGCAGCGAGGCGTTCGTCAGCTTCGCCAAGGCGAGCAACCGGATCACCGGTGTGGACAGCAGGTATCCGGACCAGGACATACTGAATTTCCTCATCCGCGGCGGGCGCTTTAATCCCTTCCTCGGGCTCGACGACGCGACGCGCGCGGCCGCCACTTATCAGGGCGATGTCCAGGGCGGCAGCTTTTCCAACAGCAAGAGCCTGATCGCCAACCTCCGCCTCAACGGCACGATCGCCGACATCGCCGGTGGCGGCGTCAAGGGCGCTTTCGGCTTTGAATATCAGGATCTCTCCAATAATTATTATTATGCCGAACAAGGACTCCAGACCTGCGCGGGGGTGGCGCCGACCGATAATTGCCTGCCCAGCGCCCCGGTGATCAACCCCACCCGCTCGGGGCGAGCCCGCCGCGACGTCAAGGCGGCGTTCGCTGAAATTCTGTTGCCCTTCGTCGGGGCGGCGAACGCGCGGTCCCTGGTGCAGCGGCTGGAACTCAGCCTCGCCGGGCGATATGAGGATTATTCGGATTTTGGCCGGACCTTCAACCCGCGCTTTGGCCTGGTGTGGGAAATGAATGATGCGGTCCGGCTGCGCAGCACTTGGGGCACCGCCTTCCGTGCGCCGAATCTCATTGAAATGTCCGCCAATTTCATCGGCTATGTCGGGCCCGGCGCGAATAATGCGGGGCCGGAATTTGGCCCTGCCGGGCCTATCCAGGCGGTCATAGTGGGCGGCGGCAATCCCGGCCTCGGGCCGGAAAAATCGAAAAACGTCACGATCGGCGCAGACCTCTCTCCGCTCCGCGGGCTGAAGATCAGCGGCACCTATTATCGCATCGACTATAAGGACAAGATCCAGGCGCTCCCCGTGGGGGTCTTCATCTCCAGCCCCGAAAATGGCGCCTTGTATCGCGAATTTATCCAGGTGGTCGCCAATCCGTCGCCCCCGGGCTGCAATCCGCTGGTCCCCTCCACCTGGGCCCCCGAGATAAGGGCGGTGCTGCCGAACGAACCCCGCCAGGACGGCGTCTGCGCCGCAACCCTGATCCTCGACGGCCGCTGGGCCAATGCATCAAAGGTCGTACAGCAGGGACTGGATGCCAGCATCGACTATAGCTGGGAAATGGGTGCCAACGCCTTTTCCGCCGGCGCAACGGTCAGCAAGATACTCAGCATCCACGAAGAGGTCGTGAAGGGCCGGACCACGGCGCCCGAACCGCTCAACCGCATCTTTCGTCCGCTCGATCTGCGCGCCAACGGCCGCCTGGCCTGGTCCAACGGGCCGTGGACCGCCAATCTGTCGGTCAATTACACGCCGTCCTATGTCAATGACCTGCCCATCACCCCCACCGGCCCCGCAGGTCCATCGCCCACGCTGCCGGTCACTCGCATCCGCTCGTGGACAACGGCCGATCTCGGCATCGGCTATACCGTCCCGGAACGCCTGGGGAATATCGTGGGCGGGCTGCGCCTGAACCTCAATGTTCGCAATGTTACCGACAAAGATCCACCAGTCGTTCTATACGGGAACATGGGTTTCGACGCGCGCGTGCACAGCATCTATGGCCGGACATGGCGAATCCAGGTGACGAAGGCTTTTTGAGCGTAGCAGTTCCTGGTCTCGGCGATCGGACTTTTTTGGCGGGGGGGCAGCGTCTCCCCGCTCTCGCCGTACCGGCGGCTCGAAGAGCACCAATTCGTCTGAGGGCAAGCTCCGCGAAAATCTGGATTTCGGGATTGTTTTTGGCGCTTCCAATCCCGCCGGTTAGGCCGCATCCAATCACGGTCAAAAAGGAAAAATTGGTGAGGAACGCGGTCATTTTGTTTGCCGGAGCTTCGTTGATCGGTCTGGGTGGCTGTATGGGGTCCCGCCCGGCCGGCGTGAAAGCGGCGGATCGCGATCCCTATGCGGCGACGCTCATCGTGACCGACAGCGATGCGGTCGGGGTCGCCGGCGACGACAAGCTGTCGCTCGTAGAGGCGATCGCTCTGGCGAACGGGACGCTCGCTTTCGACAGACTGTCGGAAGGAGAGCGGCGAAGCGTCACTGGCGCCGCCGGTTCTGAAGGTCGCGACCACATCCGTTTCGATGTTGCAGGCGGTGCGGTCCATTTTCCGCTACAGATCCAGAAGAAGCCCGAGCAGGAATTCGCAGTGCTTGCGTCAGTGTCGAAAATTCCTGCGATGACGGGCAACGACGGTGACACAATTTCAGGTGACGGGATACGGTTCACCAATGGCGCCGGGAATGCGGCTGATGCCGTGAATGGTTCGGCTCACGCCAAAGGGGCTCCGCTCGGCGGAACCGCCCTGGTGGTGCAAAGCTCGAACGTGGTGATCGAAGGCGTCACCTTCGAGCGCTTCATCCAGGGCATTTCCTTTCAGCCCGCCCCCGGGGCCGCATCGCTGGACCATATCCGCCTGTTGAACAACCGCTTCCACAACGGAGGGGGCGTGAGCTTCAGCGGCATGAGCGCGGCCGGGGAACGCAGCGCGCTTCGCGATGTCGTCGTTAAAGGCAATGAGTTTCTTGGTCCGCGCATCTTCGGCGGCGAATATCCGAGCAAGTTGCACAACGCGATCGCTTTCGTCGGCGCCAGTGGCCAGGCAGCGCGCACGACTGACAAGGGGGACGTCATACTCGAAAATCTCGAGGTGGCGGACAATGTCGTGAAGGAATTCGCGGGCGGGGTGCAGGCCCAACCGCTTCAGACGCTGTTCGCGCCGAACAGCGGAGGACGGCTCATCGGACTCAAGATCACCGGCAACGACATCTCGCTCGACGCCGATGCGCCGGACCCCGCCATCTACATCTGGGGCGGTGTCGCCGTGAACGGGCGGATTTCCAGGGCGAAGGTGTCCGACGTCCTCATCCAGAACAACACCATGAAGGGCAATGGCCACGTCGTTTTCATTGTCGGCGCGGAGGCTCTGCTGGGCGGAACCACGCCGTCGACCGACATCCACATGGACAATATCCGTATCCTCGACAACCGCATCACGGCCCGGTCGCAGTGCGGGTTCGGCATCACGACTATTCCGGCCTTTCCGGAAATGAACGGCCCACCTGCGCGGGGCCTTAGCCTGAGTCGCGTCACCGTCAGCAACAATGTCATCGATCAGTGCAAGGTCGGCGTGATGGCGGCCGCCGTTTACAATGTCGGCGCCCCTGGCGTCAGTTCGGGAAATTGGATCGAAGGGCTGACCTTTGAAGGCAACAGCATTTCCGGCGGCGAGACTGGAATATTGGTCGCGGGCGGGCTCCTGATGGCGGGCGAGATCAAGGGCGTCGCCGGTATCGATGCGAACATCGTTCGGGGCGTGACGATCCGGAAGAACATGTTCGATACGAGCAAGTCGGGTATCCTGATCGCGGGCGGGTTCGCGACGGGAAAGGGCGAGGGCGTTCTCACCGGCAACCGGGTCGAGATCGTCGCGATCGATCGCAACAGACTCAAATTCGGCAGCGCCGCCCAGCTGTGCGCCGTGGCCCCGCAGATCGTCCGCGACGGGGTGGCCAAAGCCAGCCGGAATGCGGTATCGGGAGCACCCGCCGTTTGCCATCCAGCACGCCACTGAGTTCCGATCGGGCGCATAATCGCCGTCCTCGAAGACGGTCTGCGCGCGCCGGTTCCCGGCGCTACGTCACATGACAGCGCAGGCCGGGAATGAAGCGGCGGGGGAGGCGGGTCATCGCGAAAGTGATGGATAATCGGTGCATTGAGTCAACGGGCACCGTAATCCCGTAATCGGCACCGTAATATTCCAAATTCCCAGACCGCTGCTATTGCGCCCTTTCCCGTATGCGCCCCATTTGAGCGAATGCTTGGTCCTGCGTATTGCGCCAGCAATCACGTTCGCCGCCATTATAAAAACCGCGAATCTGCGGCTGCTCGGCGGAAATTTCACAAAGCACGGCCTTGGCACGTGCCACCCGCGAAGCCATGGCCGCCGAGCCCGCCTCGGTCGCAGGATCCAGATCGGCAATTTCGATCCGGGCCGTGTAGCGCCCTTGTTCATCCGGGCCCGAAGTCGTGAGCCAGCCGGAACTGCGATGGGTTGGCGCGGTCGCGATGATTGCCTGGTCGTCCGACACCGCGTCCCGACCTGCCTGAGGCTGCAGAACAGCTGCAGATTGCGCCAGCAGCGCGCCCGCGAACAATAGCATGCCAGTCATCGCAAACTCCTATTTTTTCCCATCGTTCCACACGCTTATACAGCATGGCAGGCCGTTGGAAAACAAAATGTTTCAATTGTCATAAAAGTGCAATCATCGTATGCATGGCACGATAACGCCGATTCGGTGCCTCGATGCACCGGACGCCTTCGCTCGCGCCTTTCGGCAACGGTTCGGGCAGTCGCCTCACCGTCATGTGGTAATGTGAATGTGGGGCATGCGGTAATGCCTGCCGGCATCAATCGGCCCGCAGTCGCCCTTTTCGCGAAGTCTTCTCCATGTACATCCGCCGGTCCGCCTCGACCAGCCAGCGGTCGAGGTCTTCGGGTACCGCTTCCGGCACGGTGATGCAGCCGAAGCTGGCGGCCAGATGATAGGCGCGCGGGCGAGCCGCATTGGCCTCCTCGATCCGCTGCAGCAGTATCTCGCGTAGTGCCGCCTCGTCGATGCTCGGATTGACCATCATCACGCAGAACTCGTCGCCGCCCATCCGCGCGATGATGTCGCTTGCGCGAAAGCTCATGCGCAGCGTCTCGGCGATGTCCGCCAGCATCGCGTCGCCCGCGGCATGGCCGAGCTTGTCGTTCACCTCCTTCAGCCCGTCGGCATCGACATAGACGAGCAGCACCCGCATCTTGCGGCTCAGCGCAAGTCGCGCCGCCTCGTAGAAGCCGCGGCGGTTGAGCAGGCCGGTCAGTTCGTCGGTCACGGCCAGCTGCTGGATTTCGAGATGCGCGCGCGTCAGTTCCTCGGTGCGGACCCGCACCCGATGCTCGAGTTCGGCATAGACCGAGACATTCTCCATCGCCACCGAGGTCGCATCGGCCAATGCCTGAAGCAGCCGCACATCCGTGTCCGTCGGGCGGCGGACTTCCGCCCAATAGTTGCCGATGGCACCGATCGGCGCCATCGCCCGGATCGGCACCATCACCATGCTCTTCACGAAGGTAGGCCGATAGGCTTCGTGCGGGACGCGCGGATCGGTGTAGATGTCGGGTATCACCACCGGCTGGCGATGGCGCATCGCCCAGCCGCTGACGCAGATGTCCTGCGGGAAGCGCAGCCCCTTCCACAAGGGCGCGATCGCGTCCTCGTCCGCATAATAGCAGTGGCTGCCGCCCTCGTTGAGGACGATGGTGGCGCCATCGCATCCGGTGAGCTCGCGCGCGACGGTGCGGACGATGTGCTGCACACCCTCCAGTTCGCGGACCAGCGATAACTCTTGCACCGCTTTGAGCAACCGCTCCATGCCCACCACATATCGGTCGCCGGGCTGCATCGAATCATCCGTGACCGAGGGCATGGTCATCGCAAACGTTCCCCAAAAAAGTGCGGCGGTTATGACACAGCGGCGCGCCACCATCGAGCGCGGAGGCATGTTATCCCTGGATGGCGTTGACAAAGGATTTACGCCAAATTCCGGCTGCGGCGGGGTATTTCGTCGTGCCCTCGGGCGAAGAGGGATTGCGCCGCACCTTCGGCGATCTGCACCGGCGCTACACCTTCTATGTCGACGCCTGCGCGGCGGACGGGCCATGTGTGGCAGGGCCGCTTCGGCTCGGTCGCACTGGACGTGGCGCAACTGATCAACGCACTGCGCTATGTCAGCCTCGACCCGGTGCGGGCAAGGCTGGTGGACAATGCCGCCGACTGGCGCTGGCCGAGCGTCGGGGGTTAAGTAAGCTGCCATCGTAATTGCAAGCCCACGGCCGAGACTTCGAGTTCTCCAAGTTTGCGCATTTGCATTTACGATTTTCCTTTGTGTATGGCTGTGGGCTCACTGTCTCCGCTTTAACTGGAAGTTGGCGCTCTCAGGCCCCGCGCGGCTCCTGCTTGAGCTGGTCACCACGGACCTTGCTCTGGAACTCGAATACCCAGCCGGGATATTCCGCGGGCAGCTTGCTGACCTCATCGAGTGTTTTCAATTCGGCGTCGGTCAGCGCCACCTTGGTCGCGGCGATGTTGTCATCGAGTTGCTCCGGCTTCCTGGCACCGATGATGACGCTGGTGACAGCCTTTTGGTGGAGCAGCCAGGCGAGTGCGATCCGGGCGATCGAGACGCCCTTGGCTGCCGCGATCGGCTTCATCGCGTCGATGACATTGTGGCCGCGTTCCTCATTGACCGGCGGGAAATCGAAGGTGGCGCGGCGGTTGTCGCCTTCCCTGGCGCCGTCGCGGCCATATTTGCCTGACAGAAAACCGCCCGCCAGCGGACTCCACACCATCAGGCCGATGCCTTCGGATTCCATCATCGGCACCAGTTCACGCTCCAGATCGCGTCCGGCGATCGTATAATGCGCCTGAAGCGAAGTGAAGCGGGCCAAGTTGAACTGGTTGGAAATACCGACCGCCTTTGCGATCTGCCAAGCGGCCCAATTGGACACGCCGATATAGCGGACCTTGCCCTGCTGGACGACCGTTTCGAGCGCACGCAGCGTCTCCTCCATCGGCGTGATCTGGTCGAAGCCGTGGATCTGGTAAAGATCGATATGGTCGACCTGAAGGCGCTTGAGGCTGCCCTCCAGAGCGTAAAGCATATGCGAGCGAGATGTGCCACGCGCATTCGGGCCGTCGCCGGTAGGCCCGAAGAATTTGGTGGCGACGATCATATCTTCCCGTGCGATCCCGAGGTTGCGCAACGCCTGGCCCGTGATCTGTTCGGAAAGACCTTTTGAATAGACATCGGACGTATCGATGAAGTTGATGCCGGCATCGATCGCGGTCTTGATCAGGCCGTCAGCTTCTTTCTGCTGTAGACCGCCCATGCTGCTGTAGATGCCGCTCCCGCCGCCGAAGGTCATGGTGCCGAGGCACAGTTCGGACACGAACAGGCCGGTGCGGCCGAGGATGTTATAGCGCATGGGGCTCTCCTGGGTGAAACGAAACGGGCAGCGGGATGTCCCCTTTATGACCCCTTGCCCAAGCGCCTTCGCGCCGGATTGTCGCAAATTCTTGCCTGATCCGATCACTGACCGCTTTAATCTGAACTTCCTACTATGGATTACTATAAGATATTGATCTGAAGCGATAATGTATCGCGTCAGCGGTGGCTTACTGGGTACGGCCGGTGCTGATGTCAAGCAGTTCGAAGGCGCGCTTCTGGGTCGGTGTCGGTCTTGAGTAGAGGGTGAAGACGTATTTTTCGTCGATCGCGGTGGCTGCGTTGATGCGGCAGTAGGTGGCGAGTTCGGCGAGCAGGCCGCGGAAGCTGTGAACGGCCAACCCGTCTGCGGTGCGGCCGGTGGTTTCCTTGGCGCGGGCGGCGGGTGAGCGTTGGGCCGCAGCAACGACGCTGCTGCGCATGGCGGCGGCGGTTTCGCGGTCGGTGTCGTCGTAGAGCAGCGGAGCGAGGCGGGCGCGCATGTGATGCTCGACCTGATATGCGAGCATACAGAGGAAGACATGGGCCTTCACGCGAGGCGCGGCCCAGTGGAAGATCGGGCGGATTTCGAGATCGACGGTCTTGATCGACCGGAAGGCGCGTTCAACCTGGCTGAGGCTTTTATATGCGGCGACGGTCTGGGCGTCGCCGAGGGCGTCGGCAGGCAGGCTGGTGCGTACGACGTAGATCCCGTCGAGCGCGGCTTCGGCGGCGATGGCATCGGTCTTGCGGCTGAAGTCGAAGCTGTCGTCGCCGATGGTGATGTCGAAGTGCTTGGCCATCTTGTGCTTGCCGCTGACGGCGCCGACCTTGAGGCCGATCTCGGCTTTTCCGCGTAGCGGCGCGCGGGGGCGACGGACGCGCTCGCGGATGGCAGCGAAGTCGACCTCGGTGGCAGCGAGCAGTTCCTCGCGCTTGCGCGCGCGGCGGCGGGCCAGTTCGGGATTGCGGCAGACCATCAGCCGCTCGCCGGGATAGTCGGGTGCGGTGATGGAGGCCATATCGCGCTGATCGAAGAGATCGAGCTGGAACGCGCCGGCTTCGAGCAGATCCCTGATCGCGCTGCTGCGCAAGGCGGTGATCCAGTCGAGACCGGCGGGCTTGATCTCCTCGTCGAGGCGGGCCTGGGTGATCATGCCGCGGTCGCCGACGAGCACCACGCGATCGAGGCCAAAGCGCTGCTTGAGCTTGGTGATCTGCGCCGCGATGGTCATCGGGTCGGCGGTATTCCCTTCGAACACCTCGACGGCAACGGGACAGCCATTGGCAGCACACAGCAGGCCGTAGACGATCTGGAGCTTGCCCTTCTTGCGATCACGGCTGTAGCCGCGCTGGGCCAGTTCGCAGCAGTGCCCCTCCAGATAGCTGGAGGACACGTCGTAGAGGACGAGCACGCCGTCCTGGAGATGGCGCTTGGCCAGTACCTGCTCGATCGCCGGCTGGCGCGCGCCGAGCCAGTCGAGCGCGGTGTAGAGTTCGTCCTCGTCGACGGCGCCGAGGCGCAGCATCTCGCCCAGGCTGGTGGTCGCGGTGGCGGGATCGAGGGCGCGGGCGGTCGCCAACTTGGACGCCGGTGCGATCAGGCGGCTGACGATCATGGCGATGACGAGGTCGCGACAGCGATTGCCTGCGGGGCCGATGATGCGGTCGAGGCCGATCGCGCGCACCACGCTGACGGCTGCCGCGACATGGCCGTGCGGCAGTGAGCGCAGGATCGAGATGCCGTCGCCGCTGTCGGCAGGCACGAGCCGGCCGCCCTTGAGTAGGAGGCGCAGTCCATCGACGACGTGGGCGGGCCAATGGGTGATGTTGAGCAGCGTGCGCTTCTTGACCTTGCCGTTTTCGCGGAAGGACTCGCGCAGGAGGACGGCTGGTGGCGAGTTCCGGTTGGGGACGGCCTCGATGTACATGGGTGACATGATAGCGATGACGTGATTAATATCAAGCTATTAGATTATTGATACATGGCTACATATGACTTGACGCAAAACCCCTTTTCCTGTAAAATCAAATGCTTGAAATATCTGAAAGTAAGAAGTTCAGTTTAATCCGACCGAATCTTGCTTGGACGCTCAGTGAAACTCATATGGATTTGATGCACGAAACTCTCGCCGATCTCGCATACCGCCACGCCACGCGATCGGAGGGAGCGTCGATCCCGCGCCTCAGCCTCCATGCCGCGCGGAAGGAGGGCTGGCCGGTCGGGGTTCTCTATCAGCCGATGCTTGGCACCGTCTTGCGCGGCACCAAGCGCGTGGTCATCGGAGACCGCACGCTGCGCTACGACAGCAATCATTTTTTCATCGCTTCGATCGACGCGCCGGCATCGCGCGTCACGATCGAGGATTTGCCCGAGGCGCCCTACGTCGCGGTACGGCTTGCGATCGACCAGGATATCCTTTCGGATCTGGTTGTCGACATAGCGCGCAAAGCCGAGGGAGCGACCAAAGCTTTTGCGGTGGGCGCCATGACGCCCGAATTGCGCGATGCCTGGTCACGGATGTTGCGGTTGCTCGATGCGCCAGACGAAATCGACACGCTGGCACCATTGATCGAGCGCGAGATTCTGTTTCGCCTTTTGCAAGGCCCGCAAGGCGCGCTGCTTCGCCAGGCAGCCCGAGCCGGTAGCCGGATTTCACAGGTTCGGGATACGATCGCCCATTTGCGCACGAACCTGGATCGCGTTGTCAGAATTGAAGAACTGGTGGAAATTGCCGGGATGAGTGTGGCAACATTTCATCGCCATTTCCGAGCTGCCACTGCCATGAGCCCACTGCAATATCAGAAGACTCTCCGCCTGCAGGAAGCGAGGCGGCTATTGCTCGCCGACTCCGACGCGACAAGCGCAGCATTTGCAGTCGGATATGAAAGCGCGTCGCAGTTCAGTCGGGAGTACACGCGGATGTTCGGCACACCGCCTGCGCGCGATGCTGGAAGGCTACGGGCTGGCAGGGATTGATGTGGCCGCACATTTGGCGTGAATTCGGCCGATCCTGTCATTGACGATGTAACGGAGTTTCCCAAAACAACCGGCTCCGTAATCCTAGTCAACTGGTACCGTAATCCGAGTGTCTTGAGCGAACCATGAAAGTCTCTCGACAATAGTGAAGGCGGGCATCGGCAAACCGTAGGTAGGGCTCTCCGTTCGGAATCGGTCAGAACCGCAAAGCACGGCCGAAATCAAGACAAGCCCGTCATACTCACGGATATCGCAAAGTTCGCTCAGATACTGGGTGGGATTAGACCTGGTTCATGCCTGGAGCATGTCTTGCCAGTGCAATTTCGCTACGGCCGCTTTCCATCCCCTTTTAGTCGCTCGACCGCTGCCGACGTGAAAGGTTAGGGCGTGGACCGGCGGGCCCCGGGAGGAAAAGCTGCCGGTCGGCATCGACCCAATGGCGGATATGTCGCCCATGTGCTTAGCTTCGGTGATGAACCAGTGGAGAAGCCCCACCATCGCGCTCGCTACCCTGGCAGTGTTCGCATTGCTCAGCGGCTGCAGCCGGCCAATTTCTGATCCCCTGAAACTGAGAGCGCTCAAAACCGAAGCCCAATCTTTGAAGGCAGGTCATCCGATAAAGTCCCCGAAGGCTTGGGCGGAGTTCCCCAAGAGCCAATGGCCGCCCGTTATCGCCGGCCTCGAGCCCTATTCTGTGACCGTCCATCGGTGGGGGGTGGATATTTTGGTAAAGCCCGACTGCGAAGGTGGTTGGGGGTCTCACGTCCCGCGAAACAAGCGAGATATGCCAATGCCAGCAGGATGCTATTCAGAACCAAGCGAAGGCGTTTTTTGGCATGGCCCCTGCTGACCTGGTGCGCCGTGCAGTGGTCAGCGCCGGCGCGCTTCCCCAGCCTTCGATTGGCAGAGAGTCATGGGACGGGCAGATTTCCGGCGCAGCAGGCTAGAAAGCGGACTTTGGTTATGCCACCATCGGCCTATGAAGCACGATCAACTTTGCGCCATCGGTCACAATGTAGCGGACTCGATGGCAAGCGGCCTTGCGTTTGTCATTGGGTACCATCCGGTTGATGTGTTTGGTGAGGCAGCGGCCAACAGCGACAGCGTGATTGAAATCGACTTTTTGCGCGGCGAGATCATGCGCGGGACTGCTTCGAAGAATCTACGTTTGGCCGCCCTCCGCTTCGCAGAGCGCCTTCCCTCGTTCTGCCATGAGAATGGGACGGATGTGTCAGACTTCGAGGCTCTGTCAGTGACGTTCGAGGCAGCACCGCCAGAAAGACGGGCGGCACTCTATGTTGCGGATCGAACTGGTCGAGCTTCGACCACCGAATATGCGGGCGTGCCCCTGAAGCGCCTCATGGTGCTCGACGGACTCGGCCGCGTTCGCCGTTCGCCTAGGCATTTCGCCCCTGTTCGCATCTGAAGGGATGGCCGCTTCTGCGCCGCGCTTGGCGCGACACAAGTGATGAACTGTAGACACCTTCGGTCGTAGCGCATTTTAGCTGCCTTCCGGCGGCTTCGCGCCCCATCTCAGTCGCAGGGGCATGTCGAGCGAAGGCCCGAAACCTGACGTTCAGCGATCATACACGGTGACAGTCCACTAAATGCACTAATCTCGCGCACCGTCGGCTTTGGCCCGCTCGCGCTTCTGCGGCGACAGCACGCGGCCCGCTTGTTTCTCAATTGCGGCCATCCAGTCGGCACTCCCGATCGGACGGCCCAATATCTCCGACTGCCGCAGCGCACGCCAGGCACCGTAATCCTGTCAGTCTACCAGGTCCCCGAGACTAGGCCGTTTCCCAAATCCGCGGCGGCGCAGCATGTCCGCTTCGCTGCCCTTCTTCTCTGACAGACAATGCCGCTCCACGCGTCGACCGCCCGTGATCCAACCCGCAAAGCCGCTAGGCACGTAGGCATAGTCGCGCATGATCAATATGTGGGCATCGTCCAGCGCCGTCCACTTCTCACGCGCATAAAGTGAACGCCACCGTCGTTCGTTATACCAATTGCCCTTGCCCTGCACAGGACGGCCGCGTCGCTCAAGTGCCGCCCTGTCGGCAATGACGGTCATTGTGCCGTAGCGATCGGCGCATCGGGTTTCGAACTCTTGATGGCTACCGATCAAATTCTGCACGCTCTCGCCGGCAAACGCTGCAGCCGGCACGGCCACGGCGCTGAATAGCAAGGCAGCAAATATCCTGGACCCCTTGACACCGTTGGCGCGTCCAAAGGCCAACGGATGCATACCACCCACGCAGGCGCCGAAGATGACCTCGGCATTTTCAAAGCCGGCACCCCCGGCAAAGTGCTTCATGAGGAAGCCGCCAAGCAAGCCTATGATTGCAAACCCCAGAGTGGCGACGACGATGTGGTGGGGCAGCAATCGACGGCTCACAGCCAGCATCGGGATTCCGACTAACAATCCTGTAGGGACGCCGATAGCGCTGCCGAAGAGGAAGACGATAACGGCGGCGTTCAATGCAGGGAAAACTCCGCCGTTTCCGTGAATCACGGAGAAGATCACCGCGGCCAACGCTGATCCCAGCACAGAGGCCAACAAAGAGATTCCGGCTAGGTTTCCGAAGCCCACACGTCGATCAATTTTCTCTTCCATCCTGACACCTTAACGCGAGTCACTCCGCCACCGCATGCGAGTCTGCGGCTGAAATTACGGCGCCAGTTCACTAAATACACTTTTTGATACCGAGCAATTCATCATCGGGGTCATTACGGCCCTATTCCTTCTCCCACTAACTAACAAACAGGCCATTTTCGTCGTGCGGTGCCGGGAAACCGTGCGCGTTTTCCAGCATTGGCATCGTTACCGACCGTCCCACGGATTGAGGATGAGAACACCAGTCGCGTCGAAATCCACGACATTGCGCCTTGCCAGCGTCAGGCCCATGCGCCAGAGCGGTTGCGGCGATCCAGCCATCACGCTCGCTGACAGGATGGGGGACATCCAGCGCAGCGCAGGCAACCGCCACGGGGGAGTCCATCGCCAGCACTCGGCCAGCAAAGCCCGGTTTGACGATATGATCGAGCCAGCGCCGCAGCTTCTCGCCCTGCGGGTGATCGCGGCGCTAGACGTGCACCACGCCCAGTTCCAGCTCGAACAGCGAACATGGCCGAAATAAACGTGGTGCTGGGGTCTGTCGTCTTGAGCCAGGCTATGACGTCCGGCACCGCGCGCCCCGATCGGACCTTGCGGCTTTCGGAGATGACATTGGTGTCGATCAGGAACATCGATCCAGGTCCGCCGGTCGCGCCGCGATGTGCGCGTTGCGCGGCTCGAAATCGAAATCCTGGTCACCGTCGGGCATCAGCACATCCAGCAACGACGTGCCGCGCCCCGCAAGTCGCTCATAGTCCTTGATCGCCAACACGACGAGAGACGGCTTGTTGCGATCGGTGATGAACACGGGACCGGACAAGGCGGCACATTTGATGCTGCCGGGGTCGCGATTGAAATCCCTGCTGTTGAAGGATGCCGTCCTTGCGCCGGGGCGCGGTTGGACTATATATATATTCCCTCATAAGGGAGTAATTACCATGCCCAACGGGTTTTCCGCGCGTGAAGTGGCCGAACTGGCCGATGTGTCGGTGCGCGCCGTGGACAAGGCGATCGAGGAAAAGGTGCTGGCGGGCGTCCGCGCTGGCGGCCGGCGGCGGATGCTGCCGCTTCACGCCGTGCCTTATGCCGCAATCGTGGCGCGATTGCCGGTGACGCTCTCGCTTGCCACCAAGCGCGATCTCGCGCGCACGCTGGGCAAGCGTTCCGCCGCACAGATGACGGCCGAGCCATTGGAAATCGCGCCAGCCGTCACGATCGATGTGTCCGCACTGGTCGGGCCTGACCTTGCCGGGCGCGCGGCGCGCTACGGCCAGGCGCGGGAAGACCATATCGAAATCAATCCCGACATCATGGGCGGAACGCCGGTCCTGCGCGGTACGCGGATGACCGTCTATTCGGTGCTGGGCCGGCGCGACGGCGGCGACAGCATCGACGATATATTGGACGATAATCCGCACCTGACGCGGGAGGCGGTGGAAACAGCTGCGCTCTATGCCCGCACCCATCCGCTTGTCGGCAGGCCGGGCGGACGTCCCTGGGCGAAAGCCGCTTGAGGCTGTTCATCGACGAATGTCTGTCGCCGAAGCTTGCCCGTCACCTCAACGAGACGGGCGAGCATGATGCGATACATCCGCGCGACATGGGCCGCCGCACTGGCCGTATTTTTGGATGCACGAGAATCATTGCACTCTCAATTTAATGGGTGTACAAAAATCACGATGGAAATCGAGTTCGATCCAGCCAAGGATGCGACGAATATCGCCAGGCATGGCGTCTCATTGCAGGCTGCGGAAGGGTTCGATTGGGACACGGCATTTGAGCGCGAGGATGATCGCTTCGATTACGGAGAGGTCCGGTTTGTCGCCATGGGCCTGATCGGTGACCGCCTGCATGTGCTGGTTTTCACCGAAGGCTCCCATGACGACGCGGTCCGCGCCATCAGCCTGCGTCCAGCAGAGAAGCACGAAGCGAGGTTCTATCATGACCAGGTTTGACCCGGAGATTCACGACGACAACCCGCCAATGGATGCGGCATTCATGGCCGGGATGAAGCCCTCCCGGCGCGGACGCCCGAAGCTCGAAGCCCCCAAGGTGGAGGTGAAAATCCGTCTGGATGCGAAAACGGTAGAGCATTTGCGGGGTAGCGGTCCTGGATGGCAAACGCGCGTAAACGCCCTGCTGGGCAAACTGGTAGCGACTGGACAGATTTAGACGCAAGCGGCGCTCTTCAAAGAAGCGGGCACGCGCTGCACATCGCCGCGCGTCTTGCTGAGCGCGACCGTCACGACGGGTCCATATCCCGAAGGCCGACGGCTCCACTCCAGCGCACACGCAGATTTAGCATTTTCTCGATCCGTAATCCGTCAACCACCTCGCACAGGACAGATCCACCCGGCCGGTCGAGCGTGGCGGCGCATCTTGCCGGCAAGGACGATGCTGTCGGCGCCGGATCGGGTCGGCGATTTCGCGGCCTTTCTCGACGAGGACATCAATGAGGATGCCGCCTGGTTGGCGCTCCGTCGCGCCGAAAGCATCGGGCGCCCGATCGGTGACACGGACCGGATGGCGGCGCTCGAAGCCCGCACGGGTCGAACGCTCGTGCCCGGAAAGCGCGGGCCTAAAAAGGGGTTAAGTAAGGTGTCACCGTAATTCGATAGCCAAAGCCTGAAGGGCGCTCTGTTCCGCTACATTATCAAGCATTTTCAGCGCCATACGCCACATCAATACGAAACGCGAATAGAGCTTTGATAGATAAACGAATCGCTGGGCTGGGAGATTTTTTGCGGAAGGGGTTTCCCGAGGCGAATCGGCGCGTCTAGAATCGTTTCTTGGACGGGCCTTGGCAGATTGTCCCGATAATTTTGCCCGTGCTCGCATCGGTGATGGCGCCGGATGCAAATGTTCCCGGCGCGCATCCCTTTGGCAAATTCCGCACCCAGACGTACGCGGTTGTCAGGATTGCGACGGCGACCAGCGCTATAATCCATCGCTTCATTCAGGCCCACTTCTGGTCCGGCGCCCAGACAATCTGGAGAAGGTGAGGGTTATTGAACGCTTTACTCCTGTCACGCGCGGTTTCAGGGTGTCGGTACCGCATAATATCGCAAGAGTTGCGTAAAATCATTTACCGCCCTGTCAAGGTGCGACATACGAAATCGGTTGGCCACTCTCGGACTCTTGCACATTTTCCGGGCCTCCTCGAGCCACGCAGAGAAATCCTGCTCAAGCTGGTTAGACATACCAGCGGCACCGACGTGCAACCATTGAGCGGCGGGAATTTCATAGCCTTTGGAGAAATCATCCGCTTTCTGACAGCGATGGATTCTGAGCGAAACATGGACCGGCCGGTGTTCATCCCAGCTTATGTCGATACGATCATCATCGTCGCCCTGATAGACCGCTACGGCCGCGTCTCCGCTCACTCCTCCATCGCCGCTCACGCTCGAAACGCTGGAGACACGCCATCTGCCTTGCAAATGGCCCATTACGATAGACGCGCTCGCGCTCGTCGAAGCGAACGCCATCAACCAGATCAGCGCGCGAAACATCAACCCCAGCATCCCACACAATCATCCTGCTCCGATGAGCAGTGTCTTTCACGCAGGTGATGTGCGCAATGGGCAATCTCGATCGAGCTATTCGTATTTCGGTGACGCCTTTGCAGCCCACCCCTTCAGCGAGACACGGCAATCAGTGACAGGCTCGATGGCGGCCGCCGTTGGAGCCGATCTGCCAATGGGCGGGCGCGGCTCACGCGGCGGCGGTCGCTGGCCGAGCCTCTCAGACCCCAGGCAGATCGTCGTCAGGTCCGACCGACATCCTGATTCGCGCTCGCGACCACCGTCCAGGCGCTTGGCACCGCCCAAACGCGGGACACGATCCGGGGCGACGTAGAGGCACTGATCATCGGCCGAGCGAAAGCCGGTTGACCCGCGCGAGCAGCTGGGTCGCTGGGCTCAGAGCCTTCCTGCCAATGCGCCAAAGACGCGGTGCAACCGAAGGCTATACACTTCCTCGACTTACGATTGGCTTTTTCCTGTTGTTCGTGCTATGTTCTTATTTCGGTCGAGTCAAGGAAGGGAGTCGAGCGTGGAAGATTCAGCTGCTGAAGCTGCGGAAACACAGGCGAATGGCCGCTTCAGACCCGGCGCATCGGGCAAACCCGCCGGCCGGCCCACGGGCGCGACGAACAAGACGACGCTTCCGGCGCAGGAGGCGCTGATCATCGCCGTTGCCGCTGGCCAGGTCCCACCGTGCGATGCCGAGTGCGTGATGAACCTGATTGACAGGTTCGGGAAGACGCTCAAGGCCGAGAAGGATAAAGCGTGGCTCGAGGCCTATACCGCCGAACGCGAGCGGCAGGCAGCGGCCAAAGTTACGCCGGTGTCGGCGCCGGCAGCCGCTGAGGAGTATCCAGTCGTCACCGACCCGGACCTCGATGCCTACGCCAGCATGAGCTGGCCCAAACTGATCGATGCGATGTGGGATGCCGAGGAAGGGGCAGTGAACATCGATGCAAGAACAGGAAAATACAGGTCGCCGCGGCCCTCCCGCCCACGCCGCTTCGCCGATGACCGGCACGCCATGCGCCGTTCGATGCCTCCGCGCCGGCCTCTCGTGCGCTCGTCGAGCGAGTGAAGTCCCGCTGTTAAAACAGCGAAAATACAGCGGAACAGCGCCGGCGTCCGCCGCACGATCTCGCCCTCATGTCCGCCGCGGCCTATCCCGGCCGCCCGGGCTTGCCGAGATAATAGGACAACGGCGCGCGTGCCTGGCTGCGGCCGGGGGTGGCCTGCAGCAGGTCGTAGACCACGGCATTTTCCAGCACGCGCTGCACATAGCCGCGCGTCTCGGTGAGCGGGATCGACTCGATCCAGTCGAGCACGTCGACCGACCCGTTGCGCGGGTCGCCATTGGCGGCGAGCCATTTGTTCACATTGCCCGGGCCGGCATTATAGGCCGCCACCGCCAGCACATAGCTGCCGCCATAATAGTCGAGCATGCGCTGGATATAGGTGGCGCCCAGGCTGATATTATATTGCGGATCGTCGGTCAGCCCCTCCAGCCGGTAGCTCGCGCCGATCCTGGCCGATGTCTCGCGCGCCGTGCCCGGCATCAGCTGCATCAGCCCGCGCGCGCCGGCGCGGCTGATCGCCTGCCGGTCGAACTGGCTCTCCTGCCGTGCGATCGCGTGGATGATCGTCGCTTTGTTCTGATAGCCCGACGGCACCGGCACGCGCGGGAAATTGGCCTGCGGCAGATCGAAACCGTTGATCCGGGCACTGCGGCCGATCATCACGCCGAGATCGGGACGGCGCAATCTGACCGCCAGTTCGCTCGCCAGCACATGGTCGGCCTGGGTCTTCGCATCGGCCGAAATCGCGCGGATGAAACGGGTCTGCTCCTGCCAGGCGCCGAGATCGCCGAGCAGCATGGTGGCGCGAATCGGTTCCTGCGCGAACCACGCATCGCGCAGCGCGATGTCGATCGGCGGGGGCGTCACCTGCGGCACCGCGAGCGGGCGGCCGATCCGCTCGCTGGCGAGCTGGCCATAGAACTGGTCGTAGTTGAGCGCCGCCTGGCCGTAATAGCGATCGGCATCCTCGCGCCGCCCGGCCGACTGGGCCGCACGGCCGGCCCAGTAATAGCCCTTCGACTGCGTCTGCGGCGATCGTGCGGCCAGCGCATAGCGCTCGAACATCGTGATCGCCTCGGCCGGCCGGTTGAGCCGCTCGAGCGCGGTCAGGCCGGCGAGCCAGGCCAGGCTGGTATAATCGTCGCGCTCGCCGATCGGGCGGTCGCGCACCGATATGCCGGCCGGATAGGCATCGTCGATCTGCCGGGCGATGTCGTAGGCGGTCGAATATTGGCCGTCCTTCTCCGCACCGCGGGCGATCGACAGCAACACCTCATACCATTTCTCGACATTGGTCGGTCGAGCGGTCAGCAAATGCGGCTGCGCCAGCGATGCCCGCGCGGCGGGGTATTGGCCGGTTGCCAGCAGCCAGCGTGCGCGATCGGCGAGGAAGCCGGCGTCGCCGCGCGCGATCGTCGATACCGCGCTCGATTTGATCGCGGCGTCGGGCGCTCGCGACAGCATCGCGATCCGCGCCTCGTAGATCGGCCGCTTGCCCGGCGACGTCAGCGCGACGACGCGCGCGGCATCGGCGGGACGGCTGGCCCACAGCAGGGTCTCGACCCGCGCATCATAATCGCCGGGCGCGAACCAGGCCGAATAAGCGGCGATCAGCCGCGCCTCGTCGGTCGTCGGCAGCACGCCCGAGGCCCAGGCCAGCCGCGCCGCCTGCGCCGCGCCGGCGCGGTCGCCGGTCGCGCTCAGCGCGTCGGCATTGCGGGCATGGCCGATCGGGGTCAGCGGCGGGAAGCGGCGGAAGAAAGCGGCGACCTGCGTCGGCGAGAAGCTGTCGGGCTGGATCGCGCGTTCGGCCGCGCGGCGCATGTCGATCTCGCCCGGCCAGCCGGGATGCGCGATCAGGAAGGCCGAATATTGCTCGAAGGTCGCGCGGTCGTTGCTGGCGAGATTGTTCCATTGCAGCACCGCCTCGGCGAGCGGATCGGTGCGGATGCTGACCGGCGCGTACATTGCGCCGCCGGTGCCGAGCCGTGCGCGATACCAGCTGCGCTGTTCGGGGCTCAGCGACTGGGCGATGGCGGGGGAGGCGGTGATCGCGGCCAGACAGGCGCCGATCAATAGGCGCGTCACCATGCTGGACAGTCGGGGGGGTGCATCCCTATCAGGCGCGACGAACGAGATGAATGGATTCATACCCGTGCTTATGGCGTGATCGCGCCGTGCGGTGAAGGAGCTTCTAGATGTTTTCCGGCTCGATACCGGCCCTGGTGACACCATTTCGCGATGGAGCGTTCGACGAAGCCGCATTTCGTGCGCTCGTCGACTGGCAGATCGAAGAAAAGTCGAACGGGCTGGTCCCGTGCGGCACCACGGGCGAGTCAGCGACGATGTCGATCGACGAGCATCATCGCGTCGTCGAAGTCTGCATCGAACAGGCGGCGGGGCGCGTGAAGGTGATCGCCGGCTGCGGATCGAACGACACGATGACCGCGCTGCAGCACATGCAGGTCGCCAAAAGCTGCGGCGCCGATGCCGCGCTGGTGGTGGCGCCCTATTACAACCGGCCCAACCAGGACGGTCTCTACGCGCATTTCGCGTATCTGGCGGACAAGTGCGACCTGCCGATCATCCTCTACAACGTGCCGTCGCGGACGATCACCGACATTTCGGTGGAGACGATGAGCCGGCTGGCGGCGATTCCGACGATCATCGGCGTCAAGGATGCCAGCGGCAACGTCGCGCGCGTCACCGGCCAGCGGCTCGGCTGCGGCGAAGATTTCTGCCAGCTGTCGGGCAATGACGACATGGCGCTCGGCTTCATGGCGATGGGCGGGGTCGGGTGCATCTCGGTCACCGCAAACGTCGCGCCGCGGCTGTGCGCGGACTTCCAGGCGGCCTGCGCTGCCGGCGACTGGGCCAGGGCACTCGAGCTGCAGGATCGGCTCTATCCGCTGCACGTCGCCCTGTTCACCGATGCGTCGCCGGGTCCGGTCAAATATGCGCTCAACATCGTCCGTCCCGACATGCCGGCCGATCTCCGCCTGCCGATGACGCCGCCGTCCGAAGCAAGCCGGGCTGCGGTCGACCAGGCGCTCGCGATCGCCGGCCTGACCTGATCTTCATGTTTTTTTGTTACGCCAGCGCGACGGCATTCGCTGGAACGCCGGTCGCGCGACCCTAGATAGGCAAGAATGGCCCGCCCCAAACCTGCATTGTTCGAAAAAGTGAAGACCGTCGCCGAGAACCGGCGCGCGCGTTATGACTATTTCCTCGAGGATTTCTTCGAAGCCGGCATCGCGCTGACCGGCACCGAGGTGAAGTCGCTGCGCTTCGGCGAGGGGTCGATCGCCGAGAGCTATGCGGAGGTCAAGGATGGGCAGGCCTGGCTGATCAACGCCAACATCCCCGAATTCAGCCACGGCAACCGCTATAATCACGAGCCCAAGCGCCCGCGCAAGCTGCTGCTGCACGAGCGCGAGCTGCACAAGATGGCGACCAGGGTCGGCCGCGAGGGCATGACCCTGATCCCGCTGTCGATCTACTTCAACCCGCGCGGCCGGGCGAAGGTGGAACTGGCGCTCGCCAAGGGCAAGAAGCTCCACGACAAGCGCGACACCGAGAAGGCGCGCGACTGGAAACGCGAACAGGGACGCCTGATGCGGGAACGGGGATGATGAAGGAGGAGCGTACCGGCTTCTTCGGCTGGGTCCACCGCAGCGCACCGACCCGCGAGAGTTTCGAACGCAGCCGCTTCTTCCGGCCGTTCGCGCACCGCGTGTTCGTGCCCGCGCTGTGGCGCTTCACCCGCCGCTCGGTGCCGCGCGGCGCCGCGCTGGGGCTGCTGGTCGGCATCTTCCTGCTGATCCCGGGCGTCCAGATCGCCGGCGCCGCGCTGCTGGCGCTGCCGTTCCGCGCCAACATCCCGATCGCCGCGGCGATGACCTTCCTGTCGAACCCGCTGACGACGCCGTTCATCCTCGCCGCCTCGGTCTATATCGGCAACAATATCCTCGATGTCGGCGCCGATGTCGGCCGGATCCGCGCGATGATCGAACAGGGCGCCTCGCTGGGCGAATGGACCGGCTGGCTGTTCTCGGGCGCCGCCCCGGCAATGCTGCTGGGTCTCGCGATCATCTCGGTGGCGTCGGCGGCGATCGGCTATGTCATCGCGTCGTTCGGCTGGCGGCTCTGGGTCGGCCGCAAATGGACGAAGCGTATGCACTACCGCCAGATGCGGGGGCATTGATCTCTACTGTCTAGCCTTCCCCCTTGATGGGGGAAGGTTGCGCAGACTTAGGTCCGCCCTTTGGCGGGCCTTAGTCGGAGCTGGATGGGGATGATGTTCGGCGTAAAGCCATTCGCCAAACATCACCCCCATCCAACTGCGACTAGGCGGCAAAGCCGCCAAGTCTCCGTATCCTTCCCCCATCAAGGGGGAAGGGGAGGACAAGCGATCAGCGCGATATCAGCACCACCCTTGACGGGGACCCAAGCGGCGGCGAAGGCTATGCGATCAACCATGGCCTCGCTGTCCCCCGATCCCGGTTCGTTCGATTCGCTGATGGGCACCCCTGCGGGAGTCGACCGTCCGGCCATTGCCGTGACGGCGGGCGGCGCCGCGCTGTCGGCGGCGCTGCTGATGTGGGCGATGGGCGACTGGCGGATCGCCGGCGGCTTCTTTGCGATGGTGGTGGCCGCGGCCGCCCTGGTCTGGGTGTTCCGCCGGCTCTACCCCTCCGTCCCGGTCGTCGCGACCGCGATCGACTGGTCGCTGACGCGCGAGGCGGCCGACGCCGATGGTGCCGCGGTGGCGATCACCGATCGCGCCGGACGGCTGGTGTGCGCCAACGACCTGTTCGGCGCCTGGTTCCCCGGGCACGAGACCCCACCCGGCCTGCCGCTGGGCGAGGTCGCGGTCGCGCAGCTGACGGCCGCCGGGCGTGGCGCGTGGCGCGACGGACGCGGCACGGTCGATCTGATCAAACGCGACGCCGGCGATTTCTCGGTCGAGATCCTGCGCGCCGGGCGGGGCGAGGATCATCTCGTCTGGCGGCTGCGCCCCAGCCGATCGCGCGATATCGCGGTCGAGGCGAAAGGGCTGATCGCCGGCGAAGCCGGAGACCGGCTGGGCAGTTCCGGCGTGATGGCGGTGATGATCGGCGGCGAGGGGCGGGTGATCGCCGCCAACCGCGCCTTCTCGCTGCGCGCCGCCGGACGCACCGACGCCGCGATCGCCGGCCGCGACTTCGTTCAATTGCTCGCATCCGATCGCAACGGACTGATCCACTTCGCCTCCGAAGGGCTGAAGGGCACGCCGCTGCGCCTCGTCCAGGTGCCCTTGTCCGACGCCGAGGGCGCGGGGCCGACCCTGATCTTCCTCGTCGACGATGCCGGCGGCAGCGCCGCGCCGGCCGCCGCCGCCAGCCATATCCAGACCCTGCTGGCGATGCTGCCGCTGGGGCTCGCGCTCGCCGATCGCGATGGCCGCTTCCTGTTCCTCAACGACGCCTTCACCGCCGCCGCCGGGATCGAGGCGGGCACGCCGGCGCCGATCTATCCGGGCGACCTCGTCGTGCGCGAGGACAAGGCGGCGGTGGCGGATGCGGTGCGGCGCTTCGCCAATGGCCAGGCGATGTCGGGCGATCTCGCGGTGCGCCTCGCCAACCGTCCCGAGGAGCCGATCGCGCTGACGATCGCGGGCGCGCGCGGACTCGGCGATGCGGCGGTGCTGTTGAGCCTGAAGGACAATAGCGAGGAATCGAAGCTCAAGCGGCAGGTGGCGCAGGCCACCAAGATGCAGGCGGTCGGCCAGCTCGCCGGCGGCGTCGCGCATGATTTCAACAATGTGCTGACCGCGATCATGGGCCATTGCGATCTGATGCTGATGCGCCACACGCCGGGCGACAGCGATTATGACGACATCCAGCAGATCAAGGCCAATTCCAACCGCGCCGCCAGCCTGACCCGCCAGCTGCTCGCCTTCTCGCGCCAGCAGACCCTGCGGCCGCAGGTGCTGCAGCTGCCCGACACGATCTCCGAAGTCTCGAACCTGTTGAAGCGGCTGCTCGACGAGACGGTGACACTGGTGGTCAAGCATGGCCGCAACCTCGGCGCGGTGCGCGCCGATCCCGGCCAGCTCGAGCAGGTGATCGTCAACCTCGCGGTCAATGCCCGCGATGCGATGGTGGCGAAGGGGGAGGGCGGCGGCACGTTGACGATCCAGACCTTCGCGGTCTCCGCCGCCGAGGTCCGGCGGATGGGCAGCGACATCCTGCCGATCACCGATTACACCGCGTTCAGCGTCACCGACACCGGCACCGGCATCCCGCCCGACATCATCCCCAAGATCTTCGAGCCGTTCTTCACCACCAAGGAGGTCGGCAAGGGCACCGGTCTCGGCCTGTCGACGGTCTATGGCATCGTCAAGCAATCGGGCGGCTTCATCTTCGCCGACAGCAAGCCGGGCGAGGGCGCCCGCTTCGTCATCTATCTGCCCGTCCACCACGCCGAGGCGCGCGCCGACGGCATGCTGGTGGCGCCGAAGCCCAAGCCGAGCGAGTTGTGGGGCACCGGCACCGTCCTGCTGGTCGAGGACGAGGACATGGTCCGCGCCGTCGCCGAGCGCGCGCTGACGCGGCACGGCTATCAGGTGCTGACCGCCGAACATGGCGAGGAGGCGCTGGAGATTCTCGACCAGGGGCGCAAGATCGACCTGCTGATCTCCGACGTCGTAATGCCGACGATGGACGGACCCACCTTGGTGCGGCGCGCGCGCGAGCGCTTTCCCGATCTGCCGATCCTGTTCATGTCGGGTTATGCCGAGGAGCAGCTGCGCAAGTCGATCGACATCCAGAATGTCGGCTTCCTGCCCAAGCCCTTCTCCGTGCAGCAATTGGCGGAGGCCGCGCGCGAGCGGCTGGGGCACTGATGGACTTCTTGGCGACGGCTGATGCAAATCAAGGATTTCGCCGCCGTTCCGATCTATCAACCCCCAGGTTTCGTCAATTCGACGACATAATGATTGAGAGACTATGGACCGGTCGCACAACGTCCTGATCATCGAAGACGAACCGCTGATTGCCATGATGCTCGAGGATTTCCTCGAAGCGCTCGGGCATAGAGTCGCCGGCACTGCCGATTGTGTGTCCGAAGCGATCGATCAGATCGATGGCGGCGCCTTCGATGTCGCGATTCTCGACGTCCATCTGCGTGGCGGCGAAGCGAGCTGGCCGGTCGCCGATGCGCTGGTGAGCGCCGGGCGGCCGTTCGTCTTCGCGACCGGGGGTGTCGTCGGCGACCTGCCCGAGGCGCATCGCGCGGCGCCTTTGCTGTCCAAGCCGTTCACGATCGATTCGGTCGAACGTGCGCTGGGGCAGATCGCCGGGGCATAAAATCGACAATCTTTCTCAGTTCCCCTCTTGTTCCATGAGAACAAATCGGATACTTCATCGCTAACGCGTTGAACGGTTCGCGCGGGAGCACTACGGGAGGCTTGGCCATGGCAGCGCAACTTCGGGTCATCGGCGCGGATTCGGCGGGGAATATGGACAGGCAGAAGGCATTGGACGCGGCGCTCGCACAGATCGACCGCGCATTCGGCAAGGGCTCGGCGATGAAGCTGGGCAGCCGCGAGAAGATCGAGATCGAGGCGGTCTCGACCGGCTCGCTCGGGCTCGACATCGCGCTCGGCATCGGCGGACTGCCGCGCGGCCGCATCATCGAGATTTTCGGACCCGAATCGTCGGGCAAGACCACTTTGGCGCTCCACGCGATCGCCGAGGCGCAGAAGATCGGCGGCACCGCCGCCTTCATCGACGCCGAACATGCGCTCGATCCCGGCTATGCCAAGAAATTGGGCGTCAACATCGACGAACTGATCGTCTCGCAGCCCGACACCGGCGAACAGGCGCTCGAGATCACCGATACTTTGGTGCGCTCGAACGCGGTCGACGTGCTGGTGATCGATTCGGTCGCTGCGCTGGTGCCGCGCGCCGAGATCGAGGGCGAGATGGGCGACAGCCATGTCGGTCTGCAGGCCCGGCTGATGAGCCAGGCGCTGCGCAAGATCACGGGGTCGATCAGCCGTTCGCGCTGCACCGTCATCTTCATCAACCAGATCCGGATGAAGATCGGCGTGATGTATGGCAGCCCGGAGACGACGACCGGCGGCAATGCGCTGAAATTCTACGCGTCGATCCGGCTCGACATCCGCCGCACCGGCCAGATCAAGGATCGCGACGAGGTGGTCGGCAACACCACCCGCGTCAAGGTGGTCAAGAACAAGGTGGCGCCGCCGTTCAAGCAGGTCGAATTCGACATCATGTATGGCGAGGGCATTTCCAAGACCGGCGAGGTGCTCGATCTCGGCGTCAAGGCCGGCGTGGTCGAGAAATCGGGATCCTGGTTCTCCTACGATTCGGTCCGGATCGGCCAGGGCCGCGAGAATTCGAAGCAATATCTGAAGGACAATCCCGAGATGATGGCGCGCCTCGAAAAGGCGATCCGCGGCAAGACCGAAAAGGTCGCCGAAGAGCTGATGGTGGGACCCGAAGCGGACGACGATCTCTGAGCTTGACGAAGCCATTGGCCTCGAACTCCGCTTCAAGCACCCGGAGGCCCGTCGCACCTGCGGCGGGCCTCACTGGCTTGACTGGAGATGGCGTAACTGGAGGCCGCGCGCATGACGATCATCGTCCATCACCTCGAAAACTCGCGCTCGCAGCGCATCCTCTGGCTGCTCGAGGAACTCGGCCTGCCCTATGAGGTCAGGCGCTACGAGCGCGACAAGAAGACCATGCTCGCGCCGCCCGAACTGAAACGCGTCCATCCGCTCGGCAAGTCGCCGGTGATCGAGGATGCCGAGACGGTGGTGGCGGAGACCGGCGCGATCGTCGACTATCTGGTCGACAAGGCCGATGGCCGGCTGGGACCGCCGGGGCATCGCCCGTCGGTGCTGCGCTATCATCATTTCCTCCATTATGCCGAAGGGTCGATGATGCCGCCGCTGCTGGCGCTGCTCGTCATTGGCCGGCTCGGCCTTCTCGGCCGGCCGGCGAAGAAGCCGCTCCAGGCGATGCTCGACGTCCATCTCGACTGGCTCGAATCGGAACTGTCGACGCGCGACTGGTTCGCCGGCGATTGCTTCACCGCCGCCGACGTGATGATGAGCTTTCCGCTCGAAGCGTCCTGCCAGCGCGGCGGCCTCGACAGTTCGCGCCCGCATCTGATCGGATGGCTCGAGCGCATCCACGCCCGCCCGGCCTATCAGGCGGCACTGGCCAAGGGCGGGCCGTACGCATTCGCGTGAGGATTATCCGCAGTGGCTTTTCACGACCTTGTTGGCGGCATCGAGTTCGATGTTGAGCCGGTCCTCGCGGAAATCCATCGTCACCATGGTCCCGGGTCGAATCCAGCGCAGGCTCTTCGCGTTCGAGCGCTTGATCGCATCGGTGCCCAGTTCGCTCGTCGCGGTCTTGCCGACCAGATCGCCGAGCATCGACGCGTCGCACACGAAGCCGGTGCCGTCGTGCGGCGGAATGGCCGGCGTCGACGTGGACCCTGCCGCGCACCCGCCAGCGGTGACGCAGGCGAGCAGTCCCGTGATCGCCCCTATCGATTGGTTCACGACGCCGCCTCTTCTCCGATCCGGCTCATCTTGAGCTTGCCGCCCTTGACCGCGAAGCCGAGCTTGCCCTCGACCAGCAGCAGCGCGTCGCGGCCGAACTGCTCGTAGCGCCAGCCGTCGAGGATCGCGAGATTGTCGCGCACGCCTGCCGCCAGCAGATCGAGTTCGTCACCGCGTGCGAGCAGGCGCGGTGCGACGCTGATGTCGCGCGCGCGGATCTTGAGCAGCAGCTTGAGCAGGTCGGCGACGAGGCCACCATCCTTGCCGAGCCCGGGCTTGCGGTCGTCGCGCGCCGGCATTTCCGAAGGCGGCATCGGTTCCGCCGCGGCCAGCGCCGCCATCATCCGGCCGCCGATGTCATTGCCCGCCCAGCTTGCCGAGAGGCCGCGGACCTTGGCGAGATCGCTCTGCACGCGCGGCGGATGCGCCGCGATGTCGGCCAAGGTCTCGTCCTTGACGATGCGGCCGCGCGGCAGATTCTTGCCCTGCGCCTCGCGCTCGCGCCACGCCGCCAGCGCCTTGAGGCGACCGAGCAGATCGGGCTTGCGACCCTGGACGCGGATGCGGTGCCACGCCTCTTCGGGGTCGTTGACGTAATTGGCCGGGTCGCCGATCCGCTCCATCTCCTGGTCGAGCCAGTCGCCGCGGCCGGTCTTGCGCAATTTCTCCAGCATGCGCGGGAAGATCTTGGCGAGGTGGGTGACGTCGGCGATCGCATAATCGAGCTGGCGCTTGTCGAGCGGCCGGCGGGCCCAGTCGGTGAAGCGCGCGCCCTTGTCGAGCGTGATGCCCATATAGGTGTCGACGAGGTTCGAATAGCCGACCTGCTCGCCCTGGCCCAGCGCCATCGCCGCGATCTGCGTGTCGAACATCGGATGCGGGGTCTTGGCGGTCAAATTGTGGACGATCTCGATATCCTGCCCGCCGGCGTGGAACACTTTGAGGACATCCTCATTGTCGACCATCAGGTCGAGCAAGGGCTTGAGATCGATGCCTTTCGCCATCGGATCGATCGCCGCCGCCTCATTGCCGTCGGCGATCTGGATCAGGCAGAGTTCGGGCCAATAGCTGTTCTCGCGCATGAATTCGGTGTCGACGGCGACGAACGGCGATTTGGCGAGACGGCTGCAGAGTTCGGCGAGCGTCCGACTGTCTTCGATAAGCGGGTGAATCTCCATCGCGTTCCCATAGAACGGGATCGCCCAGATTCAAATGGCCGCGCGTCGGCGTCTGCACCGCACAGCCGCGGCTTGACAAAGCCAGCCATCGCCTGTGTTACGCGCGCTTTCCCGGCTCGGCCGGTCCATTCTGAAAAACGAGCACGATCATGCACGCCTATCGCACCCATAAATGCGCGGAATTGCGCGCCGCCGACGTCGGTGAGACCGTCCGCCTGTCGGGCTGGGTCCATCGCAAGCGCGATCATGGCGGGGTGCTGTTCGTCGATCTGCGCGATCATTACGGCATCACCCAGATCGTTGCCGATTCCGACTCGCCGGCGTTGCCCGCGCTGGAGTCGATGCGGGTCGAATCGGTCGTCACGATCGACGGCGTCGTCAAGCGGCGCTCGGAGTCGACGACCAATCCGACGCTCCCGACCGGCGAGATCGAGGTGTTCGCCCGCGAGGTCATCGTGCAGTCGGCGGCGCAGGAACTGCCGATGCCGGTGGCGACCGAGGCCGATTATCCCGAGGATATCCGCCTGCGCTACCGCTATCTCGATCTGCGCCGCGAGCGGCTGCACCGCAACATCGTGCTGCGGTCGAGCGTGATCGCGTCGATCCGCCGGCGGATGATCGACCAGGGCTTCATGGAGTTCCAGACGCCGATCCTGACCGCGTCGAGCCCCGAGGGCGCGCGCGACTATCTCGTGCCCAGCCGCGTCCATCCCGGCAAATTCTATGCGCTGCCGCAGGCGCCGCAGATGTTCAAGCAGCTGCTGATGGTCGCCGGCTTCGACCGCTATTTCCAGATCGCGCCCTGCTTCCGCGACGAGGACGCCCGCGCCGACCGCTCGCCCGGAGAGTTCTACCAGCTCGATTTCGAGATGAGCTTCGTCACGCAGGACGATGTGTTCGCGGCGATCGAGCCGGTGCTGCACGGCGTGTTCGAGGAATTCGCCGGCGAGCGGCAGGTGTCGGCGCTGCCGTTCCGGCGCATCCCCTATGCCGAATCGATGCTCAGATATGGCAATGACAAGCCCGATCTGCGCAACCCGATCCTGATCACCGACGTCTCCGACCATTTCATCGGCTCGGGCTTCGGCATCTTCGCGCGGATCGTCGAGGGCGGCGGCAAGGTCCGCGCGATCCCGGCACCGGGCGCGGGGGCGGGCAGCCGCAAATTCTTCGACGAGATGAACGAATGGGCGCGCGGGCAGGGCTTCACCGGTCTCGGCTATATCAACATGAAGGCCGGCGTGCCGAGCGGTCCGATCGCCAAGAATCACGGCGACGAGGCGACCGCGAAGCTGGTCGCCGAACTCGGTCTCGGGCCCGACGACGGCGTGTTCTTCGCCGCCGGCAAGGAAGCCGACGCCGCGAAGCTCGCGGGGCTGGCGCGCACGCGCACCGGCGAGCTGCTCGGGCTGATCGATCCGAAGCGGTTCGAATTCTGCTGGATCGTCGATTTCCCGATGTTCGAATATGACGAGGACGCGAAGAAGATCGACTTCAGCCACAACCCCTTCTCGATGCCGCAGGGCGAGCTGGAGGCGCTGGAGACCAGGGATCCGCTCGACATCCTCGCCTATCAATACGACATCGTCTGCAACGGGGTGGAGCTGAGTTCGGGTGCGATCCGGAACCATCGGCCCGAGATCATGTATAAGGCATTCGAGATCGCCGGCTACAGCCAGGACCAGGTCGACGAGAATTTCTCGGGCATGATCAACGCGTTCAAGTTCGGTGCGCCCCCGCACGGCGGATCGGCGCCGGGCATCGACCGCATCGTCATGCTGCTGGCGG
>Ga0068863_100000823_pt1 | contig 31100 bp, 31 predicted proteins | sample KBSSwiS62_FD_66596 | JGI IMG/M metagenome (GOLD analysis project Ga0068863, IMG submission 66596) | Switchgrass rhizosphere microbial communities from Kellogg Biological Station, Michigan, USA - KBS Switchgrass S6-2 | ecosystem: Host-associated > Plants > Roots > Rhizosphere > Soil ... | reverse complement strand
CAGCGCATCGATGCAGATCAGCAGCTCCATCAGATTGTCGTTGGCCGGGTAGCTGGTCGACTGCACCACGAATACGTCTTCGCCGCGGACATTCTCGTTGATCTCGACGAAAATCTCCTCGTCGGCGAACCGCCGGACGCTGGCTTCGGTCAGCTCAATCTCGAGATAGTCGGAGATCGACTTCGCCAGCGGCAGGTTGCTGTTTCCAGCGAGCAATTTCATCGCACCGATCCCCCAACGACTTCCGCGCCTTAGCGACCGACCGGCTGTGCCGTAAAGGTTGCCGGAGCACCGCCGTGCGTTAAAGGCGTGCGCAGCATGACCGACCGCCTGAAAATTGCCTTCGCCCAGATGAACCAGCGGGTCGGCGACCTCGAGGGGAATGCGGCTGCGATGCTCGACATGAGGCGCCGCGCCGCTGGGGCGGATTTGCTGCTGTGCCCCGAGCTTCAGGTAACCGGCTATCCACCCGAGGACCTGGTGCTGAAGCCCGAGTTCGTCCGGCGGACGATGGAAACGACAGAGAAACTGGTCGAGGCGACGATCGAGGCCGGCCCGGCAATGCTGATCGGAACCATCATCGCGGAAGGCGAGCTCAACTACAACGCGATGATCCTCGCCGACGGCGGGCGGATCGTCGGCCGGACGCTGAAGCGCGAGCTTCCGAACTACGGGACGTTCGACGAGAAGCGGGTGTTCGCACCTGGCCCGCTGCCCGAGCCGATCGAGTTTCGCGGCGTGAAGATTGGAGTCCCGATTTGCGAGGACATCTGGCAGGAAATCGTGTGCAGTCATCTCGCCGAAGCGGGGGCCGAGATGCTGCTGGTGCCCAACGGCAGCCCCTACGAGCTCGACAAGGACGTGCTGCGAGAGAAACTGGTGCGCTCGCGCGTGGTCGAGACCGGCCTTCCGCTCGCCTACATCAATCGCGTCGGGGGCCAGGACGAGCTTGCATTCGACGGCTCCTCGTTCGTCATGCATCCCGACGGCGAGCGGGTCGTGCAAATGTCCGACTGGGAAGAGGGGCTGCTGGTCACCGACTGGGTCTGCACGCCCGACGGATGGCGCTGCGAAACGCGCTGCGAGCATGAGCTCGATGCCTTCCCGGCCGACGTCTACCGGGCGATGATGGTCGCGCTTCGCGACTATGTGACACGCAACGGCTTCCCGGGCGTGATCCTCGGCCTGTCGGGGGGGATCGACAGCGCGCTCTCCGCCGCCGTCGCGGTCGACGCGCTCGGGCCGGACAAGGTCTGGGGCGTGATGCTTCCGTCGAAATATACCAGCGATGAGAGCCTCGAGGATGCCCGCGAGTGCGCCCGCCTTCTGGGGTGCCGTCATGACGTCGTCTCGATCGCACCGGGCGTCGACGCGCTCGACAGCATGCTTCCCCAGCTGTCGGGCGCCGCCGCCGAGAACGTCCAGGCGCGACTCCGGATGGTGGCGCTGATGGCGCTGTCCAACGCGCACGGCCAGATGCTGCTGACGACCGGGAACAAGAGCGAGATGTCGGTCGGCTATGCGACGCTCTACGGCGACATGGCCGGCGGCTATTCGGTCTTGAAGGACGCCTACAAGATGACGGTGTTCGCGCTGTCGCGGTGGCGCAACGCGCACAAGCCCGAGGGCGCGCTCGGCCCGGATGGACCGGTGATGCCGCCGCGGGTGATCACCAAGCCGCCCTCCGCCGAGCTGCGCCCCGGCCAAAAGGACGAGGACAGCCTCCCGCCCTACGCGGTGCTCGACCGAATCCTCGAAGGGCTGGTGGACAAGGAAATGTCGGTCAAGGAGGTCGCCGCCGCCACAGGCGCGGACATTGCGCTCGTAGCCGACATCGAGGCCAAGCTCCTGCGGGCCGAGTACAAGCGTCGCCAGGCCCCGCCAGGTGTGAAGATCGGCAACCGAAACTTCGGTCGCGACCGCCGCTATCCAATCAGCAATTTCTTCCACACGAGCCCGGACGTGAAGCTGTCGCGATGACCGTCATCACTCGTTTCGCACCCTCGCCGACTGGCAGGCTTCACGTCGGCAATATTCGCACCGCGCTGCACAACTTCCTGTTCGCGCGGAAGCATGGCGGGAAGTTCATCCTCCGAATCGACGATACCGACCGCGAGCGCTCGACCGCCGAATTCGATGAAGCGATCCGGGATGACCTTGGCTGGCTGGGGCTGGTCGCCGACCAAATGGTCCGCCAGTCGGAGCGCTTCGACCTCTACGAGCGCGAGTTCGATCGGCTCAAGGCTTCGGGGCGCGTCTATCCTGCCTATGAGACGCCGGAGGAGCTCGAGCTCCGCCGCAAGGTGCTGCTCGGGCGCGGCCTGCCTCCGGTCTACGAGCGCCAGCCCGAAGGCACGCCGGCACCCGAGGGACGGGCGCCGCATTGGCGCTTCCGGCTCGATCATGACGCGCCGATCGCCTGGACCGACCTGATCCGCGGCGAGCAGAGGTTCGACCCGAAGCTGCTCAGCGACCCGGTCATCCGGCGCGAGGACGGCAGCTGGCTCTATCTGCTGCCGAGCGTGATCGACGACATTGACCTCGGAGTCACCCACGTGGTGCGCGGCGAAGACCATGTTTCGAACAGTGCCGTCCAGATCCAGATGTTCGAAGCGCTCGGGTCGTCGCCCCCGGCCTTCGCGCATGAGGCCTTGCTGGTTGCGGCGGAAGGCAAATTGTCGAAGCGGCTCGGGTCGTACGGCGCCGAGCATCTGCGCGAGGAAGGGGTCGAGCCGATGGCGATGCTGTCGCTGCTGGCGCGGATCGGTACCTCCCAGCCGGTCGAGCCCGTCGCCAGCCTCGACGAGCTTGCTGCGAGCTTCGACTTCTCAACCTTCGGCCGTGCGCCGGCGCATTTCGATTCGCACGAGATCGAGCTGCTTAACGCGCGCCTGCTCCACCATCTCGATTTCGCCGCGGTGGCCGAGCGCTTACCCGAAGCCGCGAGCGAGGAGGATTGGTTGCTGCTGCGCCCCAACCTCCAGCGATTGTCGGATTTTGGCGACTGGTATGACGTGCTCCACGGCACGATCGACCCGCCAGATCTCAGCCATGACGAGCGCCTGTTCGCTCGCGAGGCGGCGACCGCCGCGGAAGCGATCGACTGGGGAGATTCGCCGTGGCGCACGCTGACCGAGCAGCTCAAGGCCTCGACCGGCCGGAAGGGGCGCGACCTCTATCATCCTCTGCGCCTCGCGCTCACCGGGCGCGAGAGTGGCCCGGAAATGGCCGGGCTCGTCGAGCGCATGGGAAAGCCGCGCGCGATCGAGCGCCTGAACGACGCGTCGCGGCGCTAAATCTGCAGACTTCGTAATTTTGGGCTTTGCGGAACCAATGTTATGATGTAACATTGCCTTTATCGAGTTTGCGTGAAGGAGGGTATAATGCTCGCTTACGCCGCCAGCCGCCCGGTCGTCGCCGACCGCCCCTCGAGCCCCAGCACATTGCTGATTGTGATCGGCCTTCACGCCGCGCTGCTCGCGGTGGTGATGAGCGCGAAGATGGACCTGCCCCCGCGCATCCTGAACCTCCCCATCCCGGTCGATCTCATCCCCCAGCCCAAGCCGCCGGAAGCCAAGCCGCCGACGGACCCCTCCGTCCGGCCCCAGACCAGCAGCCAGATCGACCGAACCGATCCGCTCGTCCCGATCGATCGGGTGGGGCCGGTTACTGTTGACCAAACCCAGGTGGATCCCGGACCGATGGTGGGACCGGGACCGATCCAAGTCTCCGATCCTTTACCGCCATTGCCGGTTCGGACGGATGCGAACCTGCTCACTCCGGCCTGGGAGCTCAAGCCGCCCTATCCGGCCTCGAAGCTCGCCAGCGAAGAGGAAGCGGTCCTGAGGCTCAGGATCACCATCGACGAGCGCGGTCGGGTGATCGCGGTCGAGTCGCTCGACCGGGCCGATCCGGCCTTCCTCGAGTCGGCGCGACGTCATCTCCTGTCGCACTGGCGTTACAAGCCGGCGATCGAGAACGGTCGCCCGGTGACCTCCTCGACGGTGATCCGGCTGCGCTTCCAGCTCGACGCCTGACCCGCCGCTACTGGCGGTCGCGCGCCGACCGCCCTATCTTTGAGACATGTCGTGGTTTCCGCGCCCTGTCAGCCCGTGGGCGGCCATCGCCGACCTTCGCGCATTCATGCGCCAGCGCAGCCGCGAGCAGGTGATCGGGGGGTCGCTGGCCATCCTGGTCACAGCGATCATCGTCATCGAGTTCCTGGTCGACGCCAAGGTGGGCACGGCGCCGCCGCCGCGGGTGGTCGAGGTTCAGCTCTACGCCCCTGATCGAACCGACGCCGACATCATCGCCGATCAGAAGAAGGACCAGGCGGCCAAGGAAGCCGCGCAGAAAGAGCAGCAGCGGGAATACCAGAAGCTCGAGAAAAAGTTCGGGATGTGAGTGGTCCCACGGGGCGGGACGGCCGCTTCATGGCCGAGGCGCTCGCGCTGGGCGAGGATGCGCGCGGGCAGAGCGCGCCCAATCCCAATGTCGGATGCGTCATCGTTTCCAAGGGGGGCAAGATCGTCGGCCGGGGCGCGACCGCGCCAGGCGGCCGGCCGCACGCCGAGGCGGTCGCGCTCGAGCAGGCGGGGCGGCGGGCAAAGGGCGCTACGGTCTACGTGACGCTCGAGCCCTGCGCCCACGCCAGCGAGCGCGGGCCCGCCTGCGCCGATCTGCTAATCAAGGCCGGGCCGGCGCGGGTCGTGATCGCGCTCCGCGACCCGGATCCGCGGACTTCGGGCAAGGGTATCAAGCGGCTGCGCGCCGCCGGGATCGAGGTTCAGCTGGGGGTTGGACGCGGTGCTGCGAAGCGATCGCTCGCCGGCTGGCTGACACGGATTCGGACCGGCCGCCCGCGGGTCACGCTCAAGCTGGCGCTGTCGATCGACGGCAAGATAGCGCTTCCATCGGGCGAATCGAAGTGGATCACCGGCGAGGATGCGCGTCGCCACGTCCATCTCGAGCGCGCCCGCTCCGACATGATCTTGGTCGGGCGCGGCACCTACATGGCCGACGCTCCAAAGCTGGACGTCCGGCTGCCCGGCCTTGAGGATCGCTCGCCAAGGCGCGCGCTGCTTACTCGCGGCGAAGCAGTCGACGGCTGGGAAGTGCTTGATTCGCCTCAAGATGTTTTCCGACTTCATGACGTCAACGACCTGCTGGTCGAAGGCGGGTCGGCGACCGCCACGGCCTTCCTTGCGGCTGGACTGGTCGATCGCCTGCTCATCTACCGGGCGCCGATCATCGTCGGCGAGGGCAAGTCCTCGTTCGGCTATGTCGGACTTGACGCCATCGCCGACGCCCACGGCCGATGGCGGCTGGTCGACGAACACGGCCTGGGGGTCGACCGGCTCGAAGTTTACGAGCGGGTGCAGGGCAGCTAGGCGGCGGACATGTTCACCGGGATCGTCACCGACGTCGGAACCGTTCGGAGCGCCAAGCAGCGCGGGGACCTCCGGCTGCAGATCGCAACCGGCTACGACCTCGATACGGTCGAGCTCGGCGCGTCGATCGCCTGCTCGGGCGTGTGTCTGACGGTCGTGGACAAGGGCGGCGACTGGTTCGCGGTCGATGTTTCGGGCGAAACCCTGAGCCGCACCGCCCGTGGCCTGTGGAACGAAGGCGCGAGGATCAACCTCGAGCGCTCGCTTCGCATGGGCGATGAGCTCGGCGGCCATATCGTCACCGGGCACGTCGATGCGATCGGCGAAGTGATCGAGGCGCTGCCCGAAGGAGATTCAGTGCGAATTTTGGTCGACGTCCCGAGAGAGCTCGGGGCAATGATTGCGCCGAAGGGGTCGATCGCGCTCGACGGCGTGTCGCTCACCGTCAACGAGGTCGGGGATTCGGCTGACGGGACCCGTTTTTCGGTGAACCTGATCCCCCACACCATGCGGGAAACGACCCTTGCCGATACCCAGGTGGGGCGACAGCTCAATGTCGAGGTGGACGTGCTCGCGCGCTATATCCAGCGGATACTCGCTCATAAATCACAATAGGAACACCGCTGTTCCTGCTTTTAATCACATCACGATGTGATATAGACGAGTCGTGAGCACGACCCTCATCGAGCAATTGAATGCTATCATAGCCACCGGCGAGATCAGCCGGGCCGGGCTCGCCCGGGCCGCTGGCCTTCACCCCAATTCGCTGCGCAAATTGGGTGCTGCCGACTGGAATCCGACCGCCGACACGCTGGGGCGGCTCGAAAAGCTGATCCAGCAGGGCGCCGGCGAGGTGGTGGTCGACAGCACCGCGATCATCGACGAGGCGCGCAACGGGCGGATGTTCATTCTGGTCGACGATGAAGCCCGCGAAAATGAGGGCGACCTGGTGATTCCAGCGCAAATGGCGACGCCAGACGCGATCAACTTCATGGCCCGGCACGGCCGCGGGCTGATCTGCCTCGCTCTGACCAAGGATCGTGCCGACCAGCTCGGGCTCGAGCCGATGGCGCGCACCAACCGAAGCCGCAACGAGACCGCCTTCACGGTCTCGATCGAGGCCAAGGACGGCATTTCAACCGGGATCAGCGCCGCTGATCGGGCGCGGACCATCGCCGTGGCGACCGATTCGGCCAATGGGCCCGAGGCCCTGGTCTCGCCCGGCCACGTCTTCCCGCTGGTCGCCCGTCCCGGGGGCGTGCTGGTCCGCGCCGGTCACACCGAGGCCGCGGTCGACGTGGCCCGGCTCGCTGGGCTCAACGCCAGCGCGGTGATCTGCGAGATCATGCGCGACGACGGCGGCATGGCCCGGCTCGACGACCTCACCGATTTCGCCCGCGCCCACGGGCTCAAGATCGGCACCATTCGTGACCTCATCGCCTACCGGCTCAAGAAGGACCACATGGTCGAGCGGGTCGCCGACAGCGCCTTCACCGCGGCGAGCGGCGCCAAGTGGCAGGCGCAGGTGTTTCGCGACAAGGCCAGCAATGAGGAGCAGCTGGCGCTGATCCACGGTTCGCCCGACACCGACCGCCCGGTGCTGGTGAGGATGCACAGCCTCGACCTGTTTTCGGACGTTCTTGGCGAGGCGGGGCCGCGCTCGGCCCTGCTTCAGGGCGCGATGCGCGCGATCGAGCAGGAAGGTTCGGGAGTGGTCGTCGCGCTCCATGCAGCGGCACCGGGATCCTTGTCGCGCGCGCTCGATATCCGTTCAGGCAAGCCGGCCGAGGCCGGCGATGCCGTACGCGGTTATGGCACCGGCGCGCAGATCCTCGCAGCGCTCGGAATCCACGACATGATCCTGCTTACCAACACCCATCATTCGCCGGTCGCACTGTCGGGCTACGGCCTCGCCATCGTCGAAGAGCGGCCGATCCCGGTGTCCGACTAGTGGCGACGATCCTTCTCACTGAGGCGCGCTTCTACCCGCACCTCAACGACATGCTGCTCGCCGGCGCACGGGCGGCGGTCGAAGCGGCGGGCCATAAGCACGAGACCCTCACCGTCCCCGGAGCGCTCGAGCTTCCCGGCGCGATCGCGCTTGCCGCCCGCAGCGGACGTTTCTGCGCCTTCGTCGCCCTGGGCGTCGTGATTCGCGGCGAGACCTATCATTTCGAGGTGGTGTCGGAGGAAAGCGCGCGCGGCCTCCTGAACCTGACGCTCCAGGGCTTTGCCATCGGCAACGGCATCCTGACGGTCGAGAACGAGGCCCAGGCGATCGTCCGGGCCGATCCCGCGCAGGGCGACAAGGGCGGCCACGCTGCCCGCGCCGCGCTCGCGCTCTACGACCTTCGCGAGCAATACGGGCCGTAGCCCAATCCCCGGTCATCCCGCTATGCGCGCCGGGTGACCGACCGCACGTCCCATCCGCTGGCCTTTCCCGCTGTCCTCGCAGGCAGCACTGCGCTCGCCTTCGGGCCGTGGCTGGTGCGGCTGGCGGGGGTGGGACCGGTCGCCGCGGGCTTCTGGCGCCTGGCGCTTGCGCTTCCCTTCCTGTTCGTGATCGCGGCGATGACCCGCCAGCCGGTCCACTGGCCGGGTAAAAAGCTCGCCTTGCTGGTCGCCTCGGCCGGTTTCTTCTTCGCCGCCGATCTCGCCGCCTGGCACGTCGGCATTCACATGACCAAGCTCGGCAATGCGACGCTGTTCGGCAATGTCTCGAGCTTCGCCTTTGCCGGCTGGGGGCTGTGGCTCGCCCGGCGCTGGCCCTCGCGGATGCAGGCTGCCGCGCTCGGGCTGGCCGCAGTCGGGGCGGCGCTGCTGATGGGAAGCAGCTTCGAGCTTAGTCCGCGCCATTTCGCCGGCGACCTGCTCGCGCTTTTCGCGGGGCTTCTCTACACCGGCTACCTGATTGCCGTTCAGCGGGCTCGCGGCTCCTTGAAGCCGATTCCCCTTCTATTCCTCTCGAGCGCTTTCGGCGCGGCGATGCTCCTGCCCGTCGCGATTGTCTTCGGCGAGCAGATCATCCCACACGACTGGACCTATGTGCTTCTGCTCGCGCTCGGCAGCCAGGTGATCGGCCAGGGCCTGCTGGTTTACGGCATTGGCCACGTGTCGCCGCTGATCGTCGGCCTGACCCTCCTGACCCAGCCTGCCATTTCCGCCTGGGTCGGCTGGATGGCCTATGGGGAGAAGCTGTCACCGCTCGACTGGATCGGGGCCATCGCCATCGCCGCTGCTTTGGTGCTGGTGCGCCTGCCCCAAAGGAGCTTGCGAACCCCGGCCGGGCAGCCCAGTTGACCGGCATGGAGTCGCCAAGCCCGCTCGAACAATTGCGCCGCCGCCTCGCGCTCGCGGTGGGGGAGAATGCGGTGTTCGACGGCTGGACTGCCAGGGCCGTGGATTCTGCCGCCGCCCAACTCGGGATCGATCCCGTACAGGCGCGGCTCGCCATGCCAAAGGGCCAGTCGGGCATGATCGATCTCTACATCGACGAGGTCGACCGGGCGCTCGAAGCCTGGTTCACGCCGGAGCGGCTCGAGGGCCTGAAAATCCGCGAGAAGATCCGAGCGCTCGTCTGGCGCCGGCTCGAGATCATGGGCCCGGCGCGCGAGGCGGTCCGCCGCGCGCTCGCCATCCTCGCAATGCCCCGGAACGTGCCTGTCGCGCTCAGGATCTCGTGGCGGACGGCCGACCTCATGTGGCGCATCGCTGGCGACACCAGCACCGATTTCAACCATTACACCAAGCGCATGACCTTGGGCGCGGTCTACGGCTCGACCCTGCTCGCGTGGCTCGACGACGAGAGCGAGGGTTGGATGGAAACCGCAGCTTTCCTCGATCGACGGATCGACAATGTGATGGCGTTCGAGAAGTGGAAGGCCGAGTGGCGCGGCTCGTCCGACCGGCGGCTCAGCCTTTCGCGGTTCGTTGGCAGATTGCGTTATCCGCCTCGTTGAGGCCGGCTTGACATCGCGGACATGCGCTTGAAGCTGCGGCTCTTTCGTCGCGGGGATGAAACATGCGCGCAGCGTTTCTGGGTCTGTTCCTGATGACGGTCGCCGCCGCTTCGGCGGGCGCCCAACCGGCGGCTTCGACGGACGATCCGTACATCTGGCTGGAGGACGTTTCCGGACAACGGGCGATGGACTGGGTCAACAGCCACAACGCCAAGACCCAGGCGGTGCTGGAGGCCGACCCGCGCTACAAGCAATATTACGGTCAGGCGCTCGCCATCGCCCAGGCAGAGGACCGGATCCCGTACGGCGATTTCAACCATGGCGAGATCTCCAATTTCTGGCAGGACGCAAGTCACGTGCGCGGCATCCTGCGCAAAGCGACACGGGAGTCTTACACATCGGGGAAGCCGCAGTGGACGACGGTTCTCGACCTCGACGCTCTTGCCAAAGCCGAGCACGCCAACTGGGTCTACAAGGGGATTCAGTGCGCGCGTCCGGCCGAGCGGCTTTGCCTGATAAGCTTGTCAGATGGCGGCGAGGACGCAGTCACCGTTCGCGAGTTCGACCTGGAAACGGCGAGTTTCGTGCCCAACGGGTTCGTCCTCCCGAAGGGCAAGCAGGATGTCGCCTGGGAGGACGAAAACACGCTCCTCATCAGCCGCGAATGGAATCCGGGAGAACTGACCCGCGCCGGCTACCCTTATATCGTCAAGCGACTGAAACGCGGGCAGCCGCTTTCGAGCGCTGTAGAGCTGTTCCGCGGCAAGCCCGAGGACGGCGGCTATGGCGTAAGCGCTTACGTGCTGCGCGACGGGCAGGAGCGCACACTCGCGGTCATTTCGCGACCGCTCGATACGTTCACGTCCGAGACTTATGTGCTGACGGCGAAAGGCCCGGAGCGGGTCGCGATTCCGGAAAAAGCGGACCTTTCGGCCATGGTGCAGGGCCGGGTCATCGTGTCGCTGCGTGACGACTGGACTCCGCCGGGAAGTGGCGCCCGCTTTCAGAGCGGCTCGATCGTGTCTGTCGATCTCACGCAGCTCAAGGCCGATCCCGCGCATCCCAGAGCGACGCTGATTTATGCGCCCGGGTCTCGGGAGGCGCTGGACGGTGTGAGCGCGTCGAAGGACGTGCTGCTCGTTTCCACCCTCGACAATGTCCGCGGCAGGACGTTGCTTTTCACGCCGGGCCCTGGCGGAGCCTGGCAGCGGAAGGCGATGGATTTGCCGGACAATTCGACCGTCTTCGTCGCAAGCACCAGCACCACCGACGACGCGACCCTGATCGGGGTCACGAGCTTTTTGACCCCACCCTCGCTGTGGATGGCCGATGCTGCGAAGGGAGGCGCGCAACAGATCATGGCGCAGCCGCCGAAGTTCGACGCGTCGGGACTGACTGTCGACCAGCGCGAGGCGACCTCCAGCGACGGGACCAAGATCCCCTATTTCATCGTCCATCGGAAGGACATGCCGCTTAACGGAAGCAATCCGACACTGCTCTATGCCTATGGTGGGTTCCTGGCCTCCGAGACACCGGTCTATTCCGCCACGCGCGGAAAGCTGTGGCTGGAAAAGGGCGGAGTCTTCGTCGTCGCCAATATCCGAGGCGGAGGCGAATTCGGCCCCAAATGGCATGAGGCCGGGCTCGGAGTGAAGCGCCAGATCGTTTACGACGACTTTGCAGCCGTGGCGAAGGACCTGATTGCGACCAAGGTGACGAGCCCGCGTCGGCTCGCGATCGAGGGAGGCTCCAATGGCGGCCTGCTGACCGGAGTGCAGTTCATCCAGCATCCCGAATTGTGGAACGCGGCACTGATCGAGGTGCCCTTGCTCGACATGATCCGGATCTCGAAGATCGCTGCCGGCGCCTCGTGGGAAGGCGAATATGGAAGCATCAACGATCCTGCGATCCGCGCCTTCTGGGAGAAGACCTCGCCCTATCAGAACCTCAAAAGGGGCGGACGCTATCCGGAGCCGTTCATTTTCACGACGACGAAGGACGATCGCGTCGGTCCGCAGCACGCGCGCAAGTTCGCCGCCCGGATGGAGGAATACGGCCTCCCCTTTTATTATTATGAAAATACCGAAGGGGGGCATTCCGCCGGCGCCAACCTACGGCAGATCGCGCACACCAACGCACTCGAATATATCTATCTGACGCGCAAGCTGATGGACGAGGATCGTCCTGGCGGCCGCGGGGAGCGGGGAGCCCGGTAATTCAGTCATTTGAGGGGTTTGGGATTGTATATGGCAATCCCGCAGCGTTAATGATAATCAATCGCAAGAATGAACGCGCACTTCCAGCCTGGCACGATCAGCCTCGACCAGCTCGCTATGGGCGTGAAGGCGCACGTGGCCTCGGTCGACTGGGCGTCGCTGGAGGCCGGCGAAGCGTTGCGCCTTCGGAATTTCGGCTTCGATGAGGGCGTCGCGGTCGAGCCGCTTCACCTCGGCCCGTTCGGCCGCGATCCGATCGCTATCCGAGTCGGCCGGATGACCGTGGCGATCCGGCGCAAGCACGCCCTTGCGGTGCGCGTCCTTCCACTGACGCAGTGACTCCGCTCCCGCTTGTCGCTGTCGCCGGCAGCCCCAACGCCGGCAAGAGCGCGCTGTTCAACGCGCTTACCGGAGCGCGCCAGAAGGTCGCCAATTATCCCGGGGTGACAGTCGAGCGCCATTCCGGCCGGCTGACGCTGGCCGACGGCCGCCCGGTCGAGCTGGTCGACCTGCCGGGCGCCTACGGCCTCGATCCCGCAAGCCCCGACGAGGCGGTCACGAGGGACGTCTTGCTTGGCCGGCAGGAAGGCGAGCGTCGCCCCGACGCACTGATCATCGTCCTCGACGCATCGAACCTCGACAATCATTTGCGCTTCGCACTGCAGCTGATCGAGCTGGGCCTGCCGACGATCGCCGCGCTCAACATGGTCGACCTCGCTAAGCGTGACGGGCTCGAGCTCGATGCCGAAGTGCTGGAAAGGGAACTGGGCATCCCCGTCGTCCCGACGGTTGCGGTTCGCCGGCGCGGAATCGCCGAGCTCCAGAAGGCACTCGACGACATGCTCTCCAATCCGCGCTGCGGCGTGCACGAGCATGTGAAAAGCGACCTCATTCTGCTGCAGCGTCGCGCGCGGGAGATCGCGACTGCTGCGGTGGTCAGCGAAACCCCGGTTCGCCGCTGGACTCACCGCCTCGACTCGATCCTGCTCCACCCCGTCGCAGGACCGATCATCCTCGCACTGGTGATGTTCGTGATGTTCCAGGCCGTGTTCGCCTGGAGCGCGGCGCCGATGGCCTGGATCGGCGACGGAATCGCGTGGCTGTCGGGCGTTGTGACCAATGCCTTGCCGCCCGGCTTGCTGCGCTCGATGGTGGTCGACGGGGCGATCGCCGGGGTCGGCGCGGTGATCACCTTTCTGCCGCAGATCCTGATCCTGTTCACCTTCATCTTGTTGCTCGAAGGGACCGGCTACATGGTCCGCGCCGCCTTCCTGATGGACAAGTTGATGCACGGCGCGGGCCTCTCGGGCCGCGCGTTCATCCCGCTGCTGTCGAGCTTCGCCTGCGCCGTGCCGGGGATCATGGCGACTCGAACCATCGACGACCCGAAGGACCGGCTGACCACCATCCTCGTCGCCCCGCTGATGACCTGTTCGGCACGGCTGCCGGTCTACACTCTGATCATCGCCGCCTTCATCCCCAATCGCGAGGTCGGCCCCGGCATCGGCCTCCAGGGGCTGGTCATGTTCGGCCTCTATATCTGCGGGATCACAGGCGCCTTGCTCGCGGCCTTGGTGCTGCGCCGCGGGGTGCTCAAGGGCGGCGGCAGCGGCTTCATGATGGAGCTGCCCAAATATCAGCTGCCCTCGCTCAAGGACGTGGCGATCGGCCTGCTGACCCGGGCTGAAATCTTCCTCAAGCGCGCGGGCACGATCATCCTCGGCACGACCATCGTCCTGTGGGCGCTGGCCAGCGTTCCGCAGGCGGGCCCGGGCCAGAAGCAGAGCGAAGTGTCGATCGCCGGCCATATCGCCGACGGGATCGAGGTCGTGGTCAAGCCGATCGGCTTCAATCACGACATCGCGCTCGCGCTGCTTCCGGCGATGGCCGCACGCGAAGTGGCAGTCAGCGCGATCGCGACGGTCTATTCCATCGACTCACCGGACGAGCAGGCAAGCGCGACCAGGCTGCAGGACCGGCTGCGGCACCGCTGGCCGTTGCCGACCGCGTTAGCTTTCCTCGCCTGGTTCGTTTTCGCCCCGCAGTGCATCTCGACCATCGCAGTCACCCGGCGCGAGACCAACGGCTGGAAATGGCCGCTGTTCATGATTTCCTATCTGTTCATCCTCGCATACCTTGCGGCCGGGCTGACATACTGGACTGCGGTGGCGCTCGGCCTATAGCTGGTCCCCAGGAAGAGGAGACTCGCATGGCGGGCGTGAACAAGGTGATCCTGGTCGGCAATCTGGGCGCGGACCCGGAGGCGCGATCACTCAACAATGGCGGCGAAGTGGTCAACATGCGCGTCGCCACGTCGGAGAATTGGAAGGATCGCGACGGCAACCGCCAGGAACGGACCGAGTGGCACAATGTCGTGATCTACAACGAGAACCTCGGCCGGGTCGCGAAGAGCTATTTGAAGAAGGGCTCGAAGGTCTATCTCGAAGGTCAGATCCAGACCCGCAAATGGGCCGACCAGTCGGGCAATGACCGCTACACCACCGAGGTCGTCCTGCAGCGCTTTCGCGGCGAGCTGGTGCTGCTCGACGCTGCCGGCGGTGGTGGCGCGCGCGGTGCCTTCAACGACGACTTCGGCGATTCGACCCGGGCGCCCAGCGGCGGCTCGCGGCCGCAACCCGCGTTCGACAGCGATCTCGACGACGACGTTCCGTTCTAGGAGCGGTCGGGACCGTCCCTGAGGTGCGCAAGCACAGCGAACGGGCTCGCTTCGCCTTCGGTCAGCACCCCGGCTTCCTTGAGCGCGGCATCCGCGCCGGCGTTTCGCGGAAACGGATCCAGCGCCAGCGCCAGCGTGTCGGCGATCGCGGCGCCGAGGTCGATCGTGCTGCCGTCATGGAACACGACATCGCAATCGGCCTTGCCGAGCTCGATCTCTTCTTCCGACCGGCTGACTTCGGGTTCGGGCATGAACAGCAGCTCGAACGGCTCATCGATATGCGCCGGCACCGGCTCGCCGGTGATCACGCAATCCTGGTCGAGCGAGGCGAGGACCCGCCCCTCGGCATGGACCACGTGGCCTTTCCGGTGCAGCAGCGCCCGCGCTTCCAGCCGGCCTAGCGCCTGGAGTCCAAGCCGCTGGGCGATGCATTCGCATTCGGCCTCGTCGGCGACCAGCTCGAACAATTCGCCGTCCCGGATGTGATCGATCCGGAGTTGATGGGCAAAGCTATCCGTCACGAGAGCCTCCCCTGGATCAGCGCCTGGTCGCCCGCCTTGTCCAGCCGCGACCAGGTTTCGCGAAGCGCGGCCGCGCTGGGCTCCAGCGCGTCGGCCGCCACCTCGCTGCCATAGACGCTATCGCGGGCAGCTTCGACCCAACTCCCGTCTGCGACCGCTGCGCGCCACAGCTCGACCCGGCGCGAAAGCCCGGAGACCAGCTTTCGCACGGTCCGCCCGAGTGTCGGATCGCCAAGGCCCATCTCGCGGTGCTCGGAATCCATCACTTTTACGAACGTCTCTGTCAGCGCTACCGACGCCTCGATCCCACGCTCGCCGATGCGCTCGAGCCGGACAATGACCAGCGCCGCGATCGTCGCAAGCATCGCGAAACGCCCCTCGACCGTATCGGGAACCCCGCCTTCGACATACCAGTGTCGGGCTCGCGCTTCGCCCGTCACGAAATCGAACAGGGAAGCCGAGTGATTGGGCCGATTGGGGCGGGCCGTTAATCCTGGAAGCAGGGAGCGAAGCATATGGTCGGTACGGCTCGGGGTCATCGAGGCTTGCGCCTCCGCATTGGCCCAGCATATTGAGGAGGATCGCCCGGCAGGCAAGTGCGGGTCAAGAGAGGTTTAAGAACGGCATGAAGCTTTCCAAGGTCTCGCCGGCGATCATCGCCGCCGCGCTTCTCACCGGCTGCGCCGGAGTCCAGGCGCACAAGGGCGCGGTGGTCGATCCCCAGCTCGCAAGCGGGATTCAGCCCGGCGTCGACAATAAGGATTCGGTCGAAAAGACGCTTGGACGGCCGTCGTTCGCAGGCCAGTTCAACGCCAACGACTGGTATTATGTGTCTCGCGACACCAACCAGTTCGCCTTCCGCAATCCGCGGGTGCGCGAACAGACCATCTATCGCGTCAGCTTCGACCAGGCCGGCAACGTCGTTGCGGTGCAGAAGTCGGGCAAGGAGATGATCGCCCACCTCCAGCCCTCGAAACGAATGACCCCGACGCTCGGACGCAGGCGCAGCTTCTTCGACGAGATTTTCGGGAACATCGGCTCGGTCGGAGCGGCCGGCCCGACGGGCGACCAGGGCTACTGAGCACCGGCCGCAGCCCCCGCGGCTTCCTAGACGCTGTTGTTTGCCCTAATCCGCCGCACATGACTGCGACGCCCGCCGGCATGACCTATGCCGACTATTTGAAGCTCGACCAGCTGCTGAGCGCGCAGCAGCCGTTGTCCGACCTCCATGACGAGATGCTGTTCATCGTCATCCACCAGACCAAAGAGCTGTGGATGAAGGAGATGCTGCACGAGCTGGAGCTCGCGATCGACCTGATCGGCGAGAACCGCTTTGCCGAGGCTTATAAGGCGATGGCCCGGATCAGCCGGATCCAGGCGGTGATGACCCTGTCGTGGGACGTGCTCTCGACCCTCACCCCGGTCGATTACATGAAATTCCGCCATGTGCTCGGCACGAGCTCGGGATTCCAGTCGGCGCAATTCCGAGAGATCGAATATCGTCTGGGCCTCAAGGACCCGGCCTTCCTCGAACATTATGAGGAAGGGACCGCGGCTCGCGCCCGGCTCCACGTCGCGCTCGAGGAGCCCAGCCTTCGCGAAGCCGCGACCGATGCGCTCAAGCGCGCCGGATTCGATATCGGCGACAGCTCGATCGAGGATCGTGCGGCGGCCTGGCTGCAGGTCTATCGCGATGCCGAGCGCTGGTTCGAGCTGTATGAGCTAGCCGAAAAGCTGGTCGACATCGACGACGCGCTGGCGATGTGGCGCCACAAGCACGTGCTGACGGTCGAGCGTATCATCGGCGCCAAGCCCGGGACCGGCGGCTCGGCCGGCGCGGCTTACCTCCGTTCGACGCTCGACAAGCGCGTGTTCCCCGAGCTGTGGGCGCTGAGGACCGATCTTTGAGTTTCAAGCGGCTGTTCAGCCGAAGCCTTGCCGCAAATCCCGAGCGGCTGCACTTCGCCTCGCACAGCCATCACCTCTGGCCCGACGCGAGCTTCGAGGGCCAGGTGGACGCGTGGAACGACGCCGCGAGTCTGGCCGACAGCAAGTGGGACAAGGTCCTCGACGAGGTCTGGCCGGAAGCCCAGGGCCATGTCGCACGCGAGCTCGGCACGGGCATGGCCGATGCCATCGTCTTTTCGTCCAACACCCATGATTTCCTGATCCGACTGGTCACCGCCGCTCCGCGCCGGGGAAATGGACCGCTTCGCGTGCTGACCACAGACGGGGAATTCCACAGCGCCCGGCGACAATTCGCGCGCTGGGCGGAGGCGGGATGGATTGCGCTCGACCAGGTTCCTGCCGAGCCGTTCGACGATTTGTCCGATCGATTCCTCGCCGCGGCGCAAGGCGGCGACCATGACTTCATCCTGGTTAGCCAGGTGCTGTTCGGAAGCGGCCGGATTTTTTCGAATGTGCAGGAGCTTGCAGCGCTTGCACGCCCCGACGGCCCATGGGTCGTGATCGACGGCTATCACGCGTTCATGGCGCTCGAGCGCCCGTTCGGTGCCGCCGCGGCCGGTTCGGCCTTCTACCTCGGCGGCGGGTACAAATATGCGATGTCGGGGGAAGGCTGCGCATTCCTGCACGCGCCGCCGGGCTACGGCGAGCGGCCGCCGGTCACCGGCTGGTTCGCCGAGTTCGAGGATTTGACCCTGCCTCCGGGAAGCGTTGGCTATGCCAGGGATGCGCGCCGGTTCATGGGGGCGACCTTCGACCCTTCGGCGCTCTACCGGTTCAATGCCGTCCAGCGTATGTTGCGCTACAACCAGCTCACCACCGCAGTGGCAGCCGACCATGCACAAGCGCTCCAGGCCCGGCTGCTAGAAGGCTTTGGTGCAACCCCGCTTGGCGAATCAGAACTTCTCAACCCGCTCAATGGCGGCGCGCACGCACGCTTCCTCGCGTTTCGCAGCTCAGGCGCCCAGGACTGGTATGAACGGCTCAAGGCGGAGAACTGCATCACCGACGTGCGCGGGGACGTGCTCCGGATCGGGTTCGGGCTCTCTCAGGACGAAAGCGACGTCGAGCGCCTGCTGGAGCTGCTCTCGCAGCTTTAAGTATCTGAACAACAAAGAAATCTCCAGTTCATGGCAGCGCGGTAGGATGCCAGCCAGAATCGCCGGGCGGTGGAACGGTGAGGGCCACTGCCCGTTTCTAGGCACTCAAGGAGATTTCTTCATGACCAGGCTATTTCTGGCGGCTGGCGTTGCGGCGCTGGCGATAACGGCCCCCGCCGCGGCCAAGCCCGGCGGCGGTGGGCATGGCAACAACAGTGCGGAAGCCCGCCCCGGCGGCGGTGGCGGAGGCCACGGCGGCCAGGCGCAAGTTCAGCGCGGCGGCGGTGGAGGCCAAGCCTTCGAGATGCGCAGTCGCGGTGGCGGCGGTGGTGGCGGCAACAAGGGCTTCCAGGTCCAGCGCTTCGAGCGGCAGGGCGGTGGGCAGCGCTTCCAGATGCAGCGTCAGCCCCAGCGCTTCGCCGGCCGCGGACATGGCGGGGGCGCCGTCCAGGCCGATCGCGGTCAGCGGATGCGCGCCGTCGAGCGCCAGCGAGGCAACCAGATGCGCAATGTGGAACGCCAGCAGGTCCGCGGCAACCAGATGCGCAGCGTCGAGCGCCAGCGGGTTCACGGCAACGAAATGCGCCAGGCCCAGACCCGTTCGTTCGAACGGCAGCAGATTCGCGGCAACCGCATGGAGCGGGTCCAGAATCGCGAAGCGCTGCGCGACGAGCTTCGCGGCAATCGCACGGCCGAGTTCAATAATCGGATCATTACCCGCGAGGACGTCCGTCAGGGCCGGCTCGCAAATGAAGCGTTCAGCGCGAACGCGCGCGGCTATGGCGTCGGCGGCTGCCCGCCGGGGCTCGAGTCCAAGGGCTGCATGCCTCCGGGCCAGGCGGCGAAGTTGCTCGGATCGCCGATCTCGGCGGCCTCGAGACTCGCGTCGCTGAGCGCAGTGCCGCTGTCAGCTCAGTACCTCTACCCGGAGACCAACGATTATTATTATCGCTATGGCGGTGATTATCTCTACCGGGTCGATCGCAGCTCGAACCTGATTGACGCGCTGCTGCCGCTCGCATTCGGTGGCGGCTATTACCCGGGCTCGTACCTGCCCAACGACTATATGGGCAGCAGCTATTTTCCGTCATCCTACGGGTTCAATAGCTTCTATCCGGCCAGCTATCCTTCCGGCTACGGCGGCTACGACAACCTGTGCAACCGTTACGTCAACGGGATGATCTATCAGGTGGATTGCTTCACCGGGATGATCGTCGACGTGGTCCCGCTCTACGCCAACGGCTATGGCGTCGGGCAGATGCTCCCGACCGGCTACGGCTATTACAACGTGCCGTCCCAGTATCGGGACATGTACTATGACACGTCCGACTACGGCTATTGGTATGCCCCTGGCGCGATCTATCAGTACGATTCATCGAGCAGCATGATCACGTCGGTCGCGGCGCTGCTCTCGCCGGGCTTCACGGTCGGCCAGCCGCTGCCGGTGGGCTATGACGTGTACAACGTCCCCTACGGCTATCGCTCGACTTACTATGATACGCCGGCGGCCATGTACCGGTACAACAACGGCAACATCTACCAGGTCGACCCGGTGACCCAGATCGTGACGGCGATCGTCGCATCGATTCTGACCTAGGTGCGTTAAATCTGATCCGAATATGGATCGCGAGTGGCCCGGCACGCGTTGCCGGGCCATTTCGTTTGGAGGAAAGCATAAGGAGAAGGTCATGAGGACCCCGACACTCGCGCTCGGCCTCGCCGCGGCTGCGCTCGCCGCCAGCGGGTGCACCAACAAGGCGGCCGACAACCGCACCAATGCACAGACCCCCGAGGCGCAGAAAGTGGCCGGGACGAAGACCATTGCCGCCGGATTGGCGCCGAGCGGGAAGTTCGTGACTTCGGCGAAGGCCGCCGGCCTCGACCAGACCCTCGCCGGGGCGGGCCCTTACACCGTCCTGGTCCCCGACGATGCGGCCTTCGACAAGGCCCCGGCAGGGACGTTCGACACCAAGCCCGAGAACCGCGGGCAGCTGACCGGCGTGATCACCTATCTGATCCTGCCCGGCACCATCCTCGCCGCCGACATCGACAAGGCGATCGACAGGGGGAAGGGCAAAGCGGTGCTGGTGACCTACGGCGGCGGCACGCTGACCGCGACCAAGGAAGGCGGCAAGACCGTCCTGACCGATGCCAAGGGCGACAAGGCCGTCATCACCAAGGCCGACGAACAATATTCCAACGGCGTCGTGCATCACATTGACGCCGTCCTGATGCCGGCCAAGGCAGGAGCGGCGCCGCCAGCCAAAGCCGGTCAGTAGCCTAGCCGCAATCAGCCACTGGAACAGACCAAGCGTCTCGCTATAACGGGCCCTCAAGCGTGGGTTTGAGGGCTGGTGAGCGATGAAGGCGACGATTGAACGGGCGACACTCCTGAAGAGCCTCGGCCACGTCCAGTCGGTCGTTGAGCGCCGCAACACTATTCCCATCCTGTCCAACGTGTTGATCGAGGCTCGCGACGATGGCTCGCTGCGGCTGATGGCCACCGACCTCGACCTCCAGGTCGACGAGAGCGTGCCCGCCAACGTCACCCAGGCCGGCGCGACGACCGTTTCCGCTCACACCCTGTTCGATATCGTCCGCAAGCTGCCCGAAGGCAGCCAGGTCGAGATCACCGCCGCCGAAGGCAAGATGCAGGTCAATGCTGGCCGCTCGCGCTTCAGCCTGTCGACCTTGCCGCGGGACGATTTCCCGGTGATCGCCGAAGGCGAGCTCCCGACGCGCTTCGAGCTGCCCGCGGCGACGCTGCGCCAGATCATCGAGAAGACCCGCTTCGCCATCTCCAGCGAGGAGACGCGCTATTATCTGATGGGCATCTTCCTCCATTTGATCGACGACCAGCTGCGCGCCGCTGCGACCGACGGCCATCGGCTCGCGCGGATCACTGTCGCCAAGCCCGACGGCGCAGACGGAATGCCCGACGTGATCGTTCCGCGGAAATGCGTTGCCGAGCTCTACCGGCTGCTCGAGGAGGTCGAGGGGACGGTCGAGGTATCCCTGTCGCCGACCAAGGTCCGCTTCGGTCTCGGCAGCGCGGTTCTGACCAGCAAGCTGATCGACGGCACCTTCCCCGACTACAACCGGGTGATCCCGACCGCCAACGACAAGCTGCTGAAGCTCGATCCCAAGAGCTTCTCGGCGGGCGTCGACCGCGTGTCGACCATCGCATCGGAAAAGACACGCGCGGTCAAGATGAGCGTCGACCGCGACAAGGTGACACTCTCGGTCACCTCGCCGGAGAATGGGGTCGCGACCGAGGAAGTGCCGGCGGATTATGGCTCCGACGGGCTCGAGATCGGCTTTAACGCGCGCTACCTGCTCGACATCCTGTCGGAGATCGATGGCGACACCGTTGAGGTCCATCTCGCCGACGCCGCTGCCCCGACCCTGCTGCGCGAGAACGACAAGTCGAATGCGCTCTACGTGCTGATGCCGATGCGGGTGTGAGCATGCAACGTTAGCGGCTAAGCCGCTTCGCGTGCCCGTCACCCGCCTCGCCCTCACCGATTTCCGCTCCTACGCCTCGGCTTTGATCGAGCCCGGACCGGGTTTCGTCCTGCTCAGCGGCGAAAATGGCGCGGGCAAGACCAATGTGCTCGAGGCGGTGTCGCTGCTTGCGCCTGGGCGGGGGCTACGCGGAGCGGCGCTGACCGACATGGCTCGGCAAGGCGGCGACGGCGGATTTGCGGTGGCTGCGCGTGTCGGCGAGATCGACATCGGCACGGGAACGCTGGCGAGCGCGCCGGAGCGCCGCCAGGTGCGGATCAACGGTGCGCCTGCAGCGGTCAACTCGATAGGGGAGCGGCTTGCGGTGCTGTGGCTCACGCCGGCGATGGACCGGCTGTTCACCGGCCCGGCCGGCGATCGCCGCCGCTTTCTCGACCGTCTCGTGCTCGCGCTCGAACCGAGTCACGCGCACCACAGCGCTCGCTACGATGCGGCGATGCGGGCCCGCAACAAGCTGCTCAGCGACGATCGTCCCGATCAAGGCTGGCTCGCAGCACTGGAACAGCAGATGGCGGAGCATGGCGTCCAGCTGGCCGAGGCCCGCACCCGCACCGTCGCAGCGCTCGACGAGCGCCTGGCAGGCGCCCCGGACGACGAATTCGCCCGCGCGGCGCTTGCGCTCGAAGGCTGGAACGGTGGCGACCTGGCGGCCGAGCTGGGCGCGAACCGCGTCCGCGACGCCGCTGCCGGCCGAACGCTGCTCGGGCCTCATCGTCAGGATCTCGCGGTCTCGCACCGGGCCAAGCATATGTCCGCAGCGCGCAGCTCGACGGGCGAGCAGAAAGCGCTGCTGCTGGGCCTCGTTCTGGCCCACGCCGAGCTGGTCGCCGAGCGCCGCGGCGAGCCGCCGCTGCTGCTGCTCGACGAGGTCGCCGCCCACCTCGACCCGAAGCGCCGCGCGGCCCTGTTCGACCGGCTCGAAGGCCGCGGCCAGGTGTGGATGACGGCGACCGAAGAGGCGCTGTTCGACGGCATCGGCGATGCCAGCCGGTTCGCGGTCGAGCCTGGGAAAATCGCCGCGCGCTGACGCCCAAGAATCGGCAAATTCTCCCGCTCCATCCGGGGACTACCAAGGCCTCTCGCGGCGTCGGTTCGCGGCTTTGCGCGCATAATGCGCCGTTGGCACACGCGTTGCTTGACCCCGGGCATCATAAACTCGGGGGTAGTAACGCGTGGACCGACCGACATTGGGGGCATTGCTGTTCGGCGTGATCATCGTCGTGGCCCCGGCATTCCTGTTCTCGCCGCTCGGCGACTGGCTGTCGATCGACAAGCTCAAGGAGAGCCGCGACCTGCTGCAGTATCTGGTCGAGACCCGGCCGGTGCTTTGTGCCGCCGGTTTCTTCCTCCTGTGCGTCGTCGCCACGGCCGCCTGCTTCCCCGCTGCTCCGGTGCTTGGAATCACGGCGGGGGCCCTGTTCGGCCTGTGGCCAGGTCTGCTGCTGGTTTTGGTCGCCTCGTCGATCGGCTCGACCATCGCCTTCCTCGATTCCCGCTACTTGCTGCGCGAATGGGTCAAGCGGCGGTTCGCGCGCAGGATCGGGCCGATCGACCGCGGAATGGAGCGTCATGGTGCGCTCTATCTGCTGATGCTTCGGTTCAACCCGATCGTGCCTTACTGGCTGGTCAACCTTGCGATGGGAGTCACTGCGATCGGGCTGAAGACCTATGTGGCCCTGACCCCGGCGGGCCTGATGCCCGCGACCTTCCTCTACGTGAATGCGGGAACGCAGCTCGCGACGATCGACAGCGCGCGCGACGTGTTCTCGCCGGGCGTGCTGCTAGCATTGCTCCTGCTCAGCCTGTTCCCGCTGGTTGTCAGGCTCGCCGGCGCGCTGGTTGGCCGGCAACGGGGATAGCAGATTCACGCGCGCATAATGCGCGCGCACGCGCACACGCGCGCGTGACTTTCCGCCGTTAATCCCTATATCTGGACTATGGCAACCGACCCCGAAAACAACGCGAACACTGGCAGCTACGACGCCGAGAGCATCAAGGTCCTCAAGGGCCTCGACGCGGTGCGCAAGCGCCCCGGAATGTACATCGGCGATACAGATGACGGATCGGGCCTCCACCATATGGTGTTCGAGGTCTCCGACAATGCGATCGACGAAGCCCTGGCGGGCCATTGCGACCGGATCGTGATCACCCTCAGTGCCGACGGCTCGGTCAGTGTCGAGGACAACGGCCGCGGAGTTCCGACCGACATCCACAAGGAAGAGGGCGTGTCGGCGGCCGAGGTCATCATGACCCAGCTCCACGCCGGCGGGAAGTTCGAGAACACGTCCGACGACAATGCCTACAAGGTCTCGGGCGGCCTTCACGGCGTCGGCGTTTCCGTCGTCAACGCGCTTTCGGAATGGCTCGAGCTCACCATCTGGCGCAACGGCAAGGAATATTTCATGCGCTTCCGCCACGGCGATGCCGAAGCTCCGCTGAAGGTCGTCGGCAAGGCGCCCGAAGGCAAGAAGGGCACCAAGGTCACCTTCCTACCGAGCGCCGAGACGTTCAAGATCACCGACTTCGACTTCGAGCAGCTCGAGCACCGCTACCGCGAGCTCGCGTTCCTCAACTCGGGGGTCCGGCTGGTGCTGGTCGACGCGCGCCATGACGAGCGGGTCGAGCATGAGCTTTATTACGAAGGCGGCATCGGGGCCTTCGTCAAATGGCTCGACCGCGCCAAGACCGCGCTCTTCCCCGAGCCGATCGCCATTTCCGCGGTGCGCGACGGGATCGGCATCGACGTCGCCCTGGAATGGAATGACAGCTATTACGAGAACGTCCTTCCGTTCACGAACAACATCCCACAGCGCGACGGCGGTACTCATATGGCCGCCTTCCGTGCGGCGCTGACTCGCACGATCAACAATTATGCCGAGAAGTCGGGACTGCTGAAGCGTGAGAAGGTGACGCTCACGGGCGAGGACATGCGCGAAGGCCTGACCGCGATCGTTTCGGTCAAACTGCCCGACCCCAAATTCTCTAGCCAGACAAAGGACAAGCTCGTCAGCTCCGAGGTCCGCCAGCCGCTCGAAAGCCTGATGGGCGACAAGATGAGCGAGTGGCTCGAGGAGCATCCGGGAGACGCCCGCGCGATCATCCACAAGGTGATCGATGCCGCGGCCGCCCGCGAGGCGGCGCGCAAGGCGCGCGAAGCGAGCCGCAAGTCGGTGCTCGGGATCGCGTCATTGCCCGGCAAGCTGGCCGACTGCCAGGAGCGCGATCCCGCGCTCAGCGAGCTGTTCCTGGTCGAGGGCGACAGCGCCGGCGGCTCGGCCAAGCAGGGCCGCAACCGCCACAACCAGGCGATCCTGCCGCTCAAGGGCAAGATCCTCAACGTCGAGCGCGCGCGCTTCGACCGGATGCTCGGCTCGAAGGAAATCGGCACCCTGATCCAGGCCCTTGGCACGTCGATCGGCCACGAGGAATTCAGCCTCGAAAAGCTGCGCTATCACAAGATCGTGATCATGACCGACGCCGACGTCGACGGCGCGCACATCCGCACGCTTCTGCTTACCTTCTTCTACCGGCAGATGCCGCAGCTGATCGAAAACGGGCATCTCTTCATTGCCCAGCCGCCGCTCTACAAGGTCAGCCGCGGCCGCTCCGAAGTCTATTTGAAGCACGACGCTGCGCTCGACGATTACCTCGAGGAAGCCGGGCTCGAGGGGCTGGTGCTCGAAACGTCGGAAGGACAGCGCAGCGGCAGGGATTTGAAAGCGCTGGTCGATCATGCGCGGCGGATGCGGACCCTGATGCGCTATGCGCCGCGCAAATATGATCCCGCGCTGATCGAGGCCCTGGCGATCAATGGCGCGCTCAAGCCCAACCTCGACAAGGCCGGCCGCGCCAAAGCCATCGCCCAAGTCGCAAAATGGCTGGGCGCTAGCGACATCGAGGCAGAGTGGTCGGGCGAGGTCTCGGCCGAAGGGGGCTATCTGCTCCGGCGGCTGTGGCGCGGAGTGACCGACGCACACATCGTCGAGCCCAACTTCCTGGTCTCAGCCGAGGCACGCAAGCTCGACACGCTCGCGAAGACCCAGGCCTCGGCCTACGCCAAACCGTCGGTGCTGAAGACGCTGAAGAAGGGCGCCGAGGAGCCCAGGCCGGAACCGGTCGAAGGCGAAGAGGGCGACGCCGCCGAGGCCTCCGAAACCAAGGGCAAGCCGGTTGCCGTCACTCGCCCGTCGGAGCTGCTCGACGCGGTGCTCGCCGCGGGCCGCAAAGGCCTTGCGATCCAGCGCTACAAGGGGCTGGGCGAAATGAATGCCGAGCAATTGTGGGAGACCACGCTCGATCCGGCGAACCGCTCGCTGCTTCGGGTCGAGGTCGCGCAGGCCGATGTCGCCGACGAGATTTTCACAAGGCTGATGGGCGACGTGGTCGAACCCCGGCGCGAGTTCATCCAGGACAATGCGCTGAGCGTCGCCAATCTCGACGTCTAGGAACCGTTCACAAAGCCCGGCTATTGAGCTCGGCGTGAGCACTGGCCCGACCCTTACCGTTGCAAGCTACAACATGCGCAAGGCGATCGGGCTCGATCGCCGCCGCGATCCCCACCGCGTGCTCGACGTGCTTCACGAGATCGACGCCGACGTGGTCGCGCTGCAGGAGGCCGACAAGCGCTTCGGCGGGCGCGGCTCGGCAGTTCCGCACGAGCTGATCGACAGCCACGGGGTCTACCGGCCGGTGCACCTTGGCGTCCGCCACAAGCGCGTGCTCGACAGCGCCCGCAAGCACACCGACCGGCTGTTCAAGGTCAATACCCGCAACATCGGCTGGCACGGCAATGCGATCCTGGTGAAGCGGCACATCGGGATCCTCGATTGCGCCGCGATCGAGCTACCGACGCTCGAGCCGCGCGGGGCGGTCATGGCCGAGCTTCTGGTCGGCGACCGGCCGCTCCGGATCATCGGCATGCATCTCGATCTCAGCGGGCTGTGGCGCCGACGCCAGATGCGCACGATCCTCGAGACCGTCGAGGCTCGGCCGCAAAAGATGCCGACGGTTCTGATGGGTGACACCAACGAATGGCGCACGTTCGCGGGCTGCCTCAGGGAGTTCGAGCCCGACTTTCACATCGCTCCGACCGGCCCGACATTTCACGCCCAGCACCCCGTCGCCGCGCTCGACCGGATCATCGTCCACAGGGACCTCAACATCGAAGCGTCGGGCGTCCACATGAGCCACAATGCGCGGCGCGCATCGGACCATTTGCCGATCTGGGCGCGGCTGTCCGGCTAGCCGGCGATCTTCCTGAGCCGCCGCCGCTGGATCGACGAGCCGATCCCCATCGATTCGCGATATTTGACCACCGTCCGGCGGGCGACATCGAACCCCCGCTGCTTGAGCAGCGCCGCGATCGCATCGTCGCTGAGGATTTCGGTCTCGGCGTCGATCAGCTCGCCGATCGCCGCCTTCACCGCTTCGGCCGCCGCACCGCCTTCGCCCTCCGCCGAAGCGACGCCCGAGCCGAAGAAATATTTGAGCTCGTAGAGGCCGCGGTCGCACAGCATGTACTTGTTCGACGTCACCCTGCTCACCGTCGATTCATGCATTTCGATCGCCTCGGCGACCTCGCGCAGGGTCAGGGGCTTCAAGCCGGCGACTCCGCGCTCGAAGAAGCCCTGCTGGCGTTTGACGATCTCGCCGACGACCTTGACGATCGTTCGCGCCCGCTGGTCGAGCGCCTTGACCAGCCAGTTGGCGCTGGCGAGGCATTCGCTGAGCCACGCCTTCGACCGCTTGTCCTGGGGGCCGCTCCTTAGCTCCTGATAGTAGCGGCGGTTGACCAGGAGCCGCGGAAGAGTCGCCTGATTGAGCTCCACCGCATAGCCCCCGCGCAGCCCGCGCACGAACACGTCGGGAGTCACGTTCTCGGCCGCGCTGGCCGAAAGCTGACAGCCGGGCTTGGGGTCGTAAGCGCGAAGCTCACGGATCATGTCGGCCAGGTCGTCGTCGTCGACTCCGCAAATCCGCTTGAGGTCGCCGGTGCGGCCCCTGGACAGGAGTTCGAGGTTGTCGATCAGCCGCGCCATCGCCGGGTCGTAGCGGTCGGCTGCCCTGGCCTGGAGCGCGAGGCATTCGGCCAACGAACGAGCGCCAACCCCCGGCGGGTCGAGGCCCTGGACGATCACCAGCGCGGCCTCGACCTGCGTGAGCGGCGCTCCAGCGATCTCGGCGATGTCCGTGAGCGGGACCGTCAAATAGCCGGTCTCGTCCAGCATCTCGGCGATCAACCGGGCGAGCTGGCCAATCTCGCCGCTTTGCCCGTGGAGCTGGTCACCAAGATGCTCGGAAAGCGAAGCGGCCGAATATTCGACCCGCTCGAAATCGAACGCTTCCTCGCCGCCCGACGTCACGACGTCGCTGAAGCTGTCGGTCTCCAGCGCCTCGGCGTTCCAGTCCATGTCGAGCGGCCGGTCGTCGTCGGCCTGGGCCATGATCAGGTCGTCCGCGCCGGGATCGTCGGGCGCATCGTCGCCATCGGCGGCCTCATCAGCTTCGCCCGACCCTGCCGGCAACTCGCGCTCCTCGTCCTCGCCCGCGGCCGCCTCGAGCAGGGGGTTCTTGGATATTTCCTCGGCGATAAAGGCTTCGAGCTCGAGGTTGCTCAGCTGCAGCAGCTTGATTGCCTGGGTCAGCTGGGGCGTCAGCACCAGCGACTGGCTTTGGCGGATGCTTAGGGACGGTCCGAGCGCCACGGCTGCCGCCGCTAGAGCGCGAAGCTCTCGCCGAGGTAGAGGCGCCGGACCTCCTGGTCGGCGACCAACGCTTCGGGAGTACCCTGGAACAAGACCTGGCCGTCGTAGATGATGCAGGCGCGGTCGACGATATCGAGCGTCTCGCGGACGTTGTGGTCGGTGATGAGGACTCCGATCTCGCGTTGCTTAAGTTCGCGCACCAGCTCGCGGATATCGGCGATGGAAATCGGATCGATGCCCGCGAACGGCTCGTCGAGAAGCATGATCGACGGCTCGGCCGCGAGCGCCCGGGCGATCTCGCAGCGCCGGCGCTCGCCGCCCGACAGCGCCATTGCCGGCGCGTCGCGGAGATCGACCAGCCCGAATTCGAGTAGCAGCCGCTCGAGGATGTCGCGCCGTGCCTGCCGGTCGGGCTCGTCGACCTCGAGCACCGCCATGATGTTCTGCTCGACCGTCATTCCGCGGAAAATCGAGGTTTCCTGCGGCAAATAGCCGAGCCCGAGGATCGCTCGGCGGTACATCGGCAGGTCGGTGATGTCGTCGCCGTCGAGGATGATCCGGCCGCTGTCCGGCTTCACCAGCCCCATGATCGAATAGAAGCAGGTCGTCTTTCCGGCGCCGTTGGGACCCAGCAGGCCGACGACCGCGCCGCGACGAACGTCAAGCGATACGTCGTGGAGCACCGCGCGCCGGTCGTAGGCCTTGGCGATCGACCGGACCTCGAGCCCGCCAGTGGATTGCTGCGCTTCGCTGTCCGCTCGCACGAAGGTCGCAGCCTGGTTCATCATCGCATTATTGCGTCCGCTGCGGGACGGTGAAGTGGCCGGTGACCCGGCCGCCGCTCTGGTTCACGCCCGCAGGCCCGCCGTCGATCACTGCACGACCCGAATCGAGGTCGATCACCAGCCGCGACCCATTGACCTGGTTGGTGCCGCGGTTGAGCTGCACGTCGCCGATCAGGGTGATCAGCCGGCGGTCGAGGTCGTAGACCCCGAACTCGCCCCTGGCGGTTTCCGACGGACTTCGAACCACGACTCCTCCGGCGGCGTCGAGGCGGCGGATCTGAACACCGCCCGAGCTCGAATAAGCGACGGTGAGCCGCGCAGCGTCGAGCGTCAGTTCGGCCTGTTTGACGTGGACATTGCCCGCGAAAATCGCCCGGTCGGCGCGGTCCTGGACCTCGATACGGTCGGCGCTGACGTCGACCGGCGCGTTGCGATCATGGCCCTTAAGCGCCGAGACTGGCTGCTGCTGCTTCTGCTGGGCGAGCGCAGCGGTGGCGATTAGTGCCGCGGATGCCAGAGCAAGAATCGTGCCGAGTGGGCGCATTCCCCTCATCTGACCGCCCCTTGCACGATTTTCAAGCGAGCGCCCCCGTCAAGCACGACAGTCCGGCTCCCCAGATCGGCCTGTAGCTTGCCGGCCTGGAACTGGCCGAGCCGCATCTGGCCCGCGACGGGACCCGAGCTCGCCAGCTGGCGGGCCTTGAGGTCCACGCGGACATCGCGGGTCTCGAGCCGGTAACCGTCCGGCCCGACTACGCGCACCGGGCCGTTCACGTCGACTTTCTGCGAATCGAGGTCGTAGCGGCCCTCGTTGGCGAGGATCATCAGCGGCCCGTTGGCGAGCGCGAGGCGGGCGAACATCCCCTGGATATCGACTACCGGCTCGTCCGAGCTGCGCTGGATCGCCCGGTTCGCGGTGATCTCGAACTTCTGGCCCTTGTCGTCGGCGCCGACATAGCGCGCGGTCTCGACGCGCATCCGCTCGGGAGCGTTTTCGACTTTTTTCTTGTCGAGAATGAAGCTGACGTCGCCATGCTTGTCGAGCGGCGCAAGCATCAGCACCGCGATCAGCACCCCGACTGCGCTCGGCAGCAGGATCTTGGACCAGCGCACGATCCGGTCGTGCGCGCTTCCGGGCTCGGCCCAGCGCTGCTTGACGACGCGGCCGCGGATCGCAGCTTCAGACATCGGCCGGTTCAGCCGTCATGCGCGAAAATGTCTTGTTCGGGCCAGCCGGCGATATCGAGCAGCGCTCGGGCGGGCAGGAAGTCGAAGCACGCCTGGGCGAGCGCCACCCGGTCTTCGCGCTCGAGGCGCTCGTCGAGCTTCTCCTTGAGCGCGTGGAGGTAGCGGACATCGCTCGCTGCATAGTCGCGCTGCGCGTCGGATAGCTCCGCGGCGCCCCAGTCGCTCGTCTGCTGCTGTTTGGAAACGTCGATGTTCAGCAGCTCCTTAATGAGGTCCTTGAGGCCGTGGCGGTCGGTGTAGGTGCGGACCAGCCGCGAAGCGGTGCGGGTGCAGTAGAGCGGAGCCGCGACAATCCCGAGATAGGCCTGGAGGATCCCGACGTCGAAGCGCGCGAAATGGTAGAGCTTGAGGCGGCCGGGGTCGCTGAGCAGGGCCTTGAGGGTGGGTGCCGAATAGTCGCTCCCTCGTGCAAAACGGACGAGGTGCTCGTCGCCCTTGCCGTCGGACAATTGCACCAGGCACAGCCGGTCCCGGCCCGGGACCAGGCCCATGGCTTCGGTGTCGACCGCGATCGGGCCGTCGCCGAACGCGACGTCGGCCGGCAGGTCTTCCTCGTGGAAATGAATCGCCATTCGTGCTCCGTTTCTAGGGGCTTCCGGCCACTTTAGTCCGCCAGTCGCTTGGTCTGCCAGCCCCCCGAAAGATTCAGTGGGTGGAGCCCGCCTGATTTTTCATGTAATGCGCCCGGCGGTGCGTGCGTGAGACACGCGCCATGACCGGTTGCGCTCAGGGCCCAGCGCGTTGGTACTATGTTATTGTGGGCACACGGAAGTTTGGACGAGCATGGGTTTCGACAGAGGGCGCAAAGGCGACCGCGGCGGACGCGGACGCGATAAACGAGACAGTTTCGGCGAAGACACAATCAGCGAACCAGGCGGATTCCAAGAGCGCGGCGGCTACGGCGGCCGTGGCGGATTTGGTGACCGCGGTGGATTCGGCGGCGGTGGCGGCTACGGCGGCGGCGGGGGCGGTGGCTTTCGTGGCGGCGGCGGTGGCGGCGGCTTCCGCAG
>Ga0068863_100000820_pt1 | contig 31119 bp, 26 predicted proteins | sample KBSSwiS62_FD_66596 | JGI IMG/M metagenome (GOLD analysis project Ga0068863, IMG submission 66596) | Switchgrass rhizosphere microbial communities from Kellogg Biological Station, Michigan, USA - KBS Switchgrass S6-2 | ecosystem: Host-associated > Plants > Roots > Rhizosphere > Soil ... | reverse complement strand
CCGCTCGGGTGCGCGGATGCGAAGCCGTCTGTCACCGACGGTCAAAAGGTCTTTGCCATCCAGGCTCCGCTCCTTCAGGAGAAGGGTCCGACTTCCGGCACCGTGAGCCAGCTGGGTGCCCACGCGTTCGTGTCCGACCTGGCCCTTTCCTCCGGTGGTGCGGGCGGCCCGGTCTTCAACCCGAGCGGCGCCGTGATCGGGCTGACCTCCGTCGACGAGCGCGCGACCGAACGGGGCGGGAAGTCCCGGGTTGTCCGCATCGACAATGTCTGCGAGGTCGTCAGCGCTGCAGAGCCAAAAATGAAAACGGCCGCGGCGCCAAACCCCACGCACTTGCCCGTCGAGCCGGCGCGGGTTTTTCCCGTTGAAGCGCTCGAGCGCGCCACGCAAACGCGCGCCGGCAGTCTCAGCCCGTACCAGATTTCGTCGTCTGACTTTGACGTCTCGTTGATGACACCCGTGCATACCTACGGCGCCCAGCACCAGGCCGCTCGGGTGAACCGGGATCGCGGAAAAAGCGGACCCCCGACTGACGCCGAGCAAATGGTCGTGCGCACGCTGATGGAGTTTGGCAACTGGTCGCCATACGTCGCGGACTTTCCGCCGGTCCTGCTGATCCGCGTCACACCGAAGCTGGTCGAGGGTTTCTGGACGAAAGTGGCGCGCGGCGCCGCACAGACCCAGGGGATGGCCATTCCGCCAATCAGGCGCTTCAAATCGGGCTTTTCGCGGATGCGCGCCTTCTGCGGCGACGCCGAAGTCACGCCGATCCACCCATTCAAGATCGAGCAGCGAGTTTCTGACAACGAGGGCATCTACGAAGGCCTGTATGTCTTCGAACCGGAGGCGCTCGGGCCGGCGTGCGGCACCGTGAAGTTGGTGTTGTATTCGGAAAAAGAACCGGAGAAGGGCGACACCATCGTCGCCGACGCCAGCGTGGTCCAGCGAATCTGGCAGGATTTCGAACCGTACCGCGCGTCAAAGTAGCGGCGCGGCCACTCGACTACCGCGGTGGATCGTAGAAGTGATTCGCCGATGGATACGTGCTGCTGGTCAGTCGGCAGTTCAAGCCGGTCTTGCCCCAGAATTGCGGGGCGTGCCAGGTCTTCGGCGGCGCGTAAACGATATCTCCCTGTGAGGCGACGATCGAGCCGGCCTCGTCACCCTCGAAGGTCCAGCGCAGCTCGCCCAGCATCACGACCCAGAACTCGGCGAAGTCCGAGTGGAAATGTCCGCGGTTGTTCGGTCCCACCGGTTGATCGGATCCGGCCTGGCCGCAAATCAGATTGCCTCGTGCCCGGTTCTTGCGGATGGCTTCCTGCGTCCAGCTTTTTTTCGCCGCATTCTGAGTCGCGAGATCGTAGACGTTGAAATGAATCGGCCACGGTCTGCCGTTGGGATCCGGCACGTCGAGCGGATTGGGACCCGTGCTCAATCGGACCGGGATGTACTCGACACCCGGTGGGCTCGCGGGCTTGTCGGGATAGACCGGCGTCGCCGACGCGAGCGTCACCTCAAATGTGATCGCCGGCAGTTCGCCGACGACCGCGAACGCGTGCAGCATCCGCTCCGGCACGAACACGTACGAGCCCTTGGTCGCTTCGAAGACCTCGAAGGTGCGATCGGGTTTCTCGACCTCGAACCGGATGCGGCCTTCGATCACCGCCCACCACGCGGGCGAATCCGGGTACAGCTTGCGCGCGTGCGTGGTTCCCGGCGGCTCCTGGACGAGGAACGCACGAGTGTTTTCATCCTGGATGACCGGCTCGCGCCAGGCCGGCTCGGCGTGATGCCTGGCCTTCACTTCCGCAAGCCGCGTGACCGGCTTCATTGGCGGCTGCCACGGCGTGGGCGCGAGAGGCTTGGGGTAGTAGAAGACTCTGCCGTCAGTGCCGCCCGGCGCCTGGGCGGCCAGCAGAGTCGGAAGGAAAAGCAGCGACAGCGCCGCGATTCGCCAGGGCCTCATCCTCACCGCCTCCTGTCCCGAACGATGCGGCATAGTATCACCGCGACTCGCGGAGTGTCGGCACGGTCAACCTTGTGCTGGAGGCGACCGTCATAGCTGAGAGGCATCAGGAGATGGATCGCACAGGACTCGAACCCGTCCGGGCGAGCACTCGCGACGACATCCATCCGGCGCTTCTCGACGATTCGGTCCGCGATCTCCGTCATGGCGCGCGCGTGCTACAGCAGGCGCCCGGCTTTGCGGCAGCGGCGCTGGTGACGCTGGCGCTCGGGATCGGCGCGACTTCCGCCATCTACAGCCTGGTGCGCGCGGTGATGCTGGAGCCGCTGCCGTACCGCGACCCCGATCGAATCGTGGCGGTGTGGGAAACCAACCGCGGCGGCACCAGCCAGAACGTGATTGCCCCGGCCAATTTTGTCGCCTGGCGCGAGCGCGCTCGAACGCTCGAGCATCTGGGCATGGTCGGCCCCGCCGGCGCGGCCATGATCATCAACGGCCAGCCCGTCGACACCTCGGGGCTCACCGTCTCCGCCGACGTCTTTCTCGCGCTGGGTGTCCAGCCTGCGCTCGGCCGCGCCTACACACCCGAGGAAGACCTCGGTGGCAACAGCGCGGTCATCCTGGTGAGTCATGAATTCTGGCAGCGGCGCCTCGGCGGCCGCGCCGACGTGCTCGCCATGACGATCCCGACAGACGATGGTCCGCGAGCCGTGATCGGTGTGATGGCACCTGGCTTCACGATCGTCGGACAGAAAGCCGATTTCCTGATTCCATACGGCCTGACGCTGCCGCAGCTGCGCGCGGCCAGTGGCCGCGGCAGCTCGTACGCCGTCGCACGCCTGCGCGACGGAGTCTCGTTCGAACAGGCGTACAGTGAGATGCGACGCGTCTTCGCCGACCTTGAGAAAGAGCAGCCGCAGCTCAACGCACGTCGCACGGTGATGCTGCTGCGTCTACAGGATCAGATGGTGGGAGAGCTCCGGCCGGCGCTGTTCGCGCTGGGGGGCGCGGTCGCGCTGGTGCTGCTCGTCGCCTGCGTCAACGTCGCCAATCTGCTGCTGGCGCGCAGCGCCGCGCGCGAACGCGAGTTCGGCATGCGCACGGCGCTTGGCGCAACCCGCGGGCGGTTGATGCGCCAGATGCTTGCTGAAAGCCTGGTGCTCGCGGCGGGCGGTGGCATCGCCGGACTCGGCGTCGCCGCGCTCTGTCATCGTGGCCTGCTCGCCCTGGTCGCCGACCGTATCCCGATTCCACGGCTCGACCAGATGGCCCTCGACCTGCCGGTGGTCGCATTTACGATGGTTACGGCGATCGCGACCGGACTGGTGTTCGGCCTCGTGCCCGCGTGGGTCTCCACGAATGACGCGAACGACGCCGTGCGCGATGGCGGACGCCACGGCGGCGGCCGCCGCCTGCACAGCGTCCTCAGCACACTCGTCGTCGCCGAAGTGGCGCTCTCGTTGGTGCTGCTGACCGGTGCCGGCCTGCTGATGCGCAGCTTCGTCAAGCTGCAGAGCACGGACCTTGGTTTCCGCGCCGAAGGCGTGCTCACGGCTGGCGTGCAGTTGCCGGCGTCGCGATACGACCTCCCTCGAGCCGGTCGTTTCTTCCGCGAATCTCTGTCGCGCATCGCGCTGTTGCCGGGAGTGCAGCACGCGGCTGGGGCATCGTGCCTGCCGGTTCCGTTCCCGTGCATCGGTACTGGCTTCTGGCGCGTCGACCGCCCGAAACCAGCGGACGGACAATCGGCGTCGGGCCAGGTGCGGCCGGTGACGCCGGGATTCTTCAAGACGATGGGCATCCCACAGGTGGCCGGACGTGACTTCGCCGATTCAGACACCGTGGACTCGGTGCCCGTGGCGATTGTCAGCGAAGAGCTCGTGCACCAGCAATTCGCGGATGGCAGCCCGCTGGGCCGGCGCCTTCGGATTAATGTCAACCACGCCAACGGCAGGGATGACGTGGAGTGGACGGTCGTCGGAGTCGTTGGCAATACCAGATCGTCGCTCGACGGGCCTGTCCGCCAGACCATCTTCATCCCCAGGACCCAGCGTCCCGGCCGCGCAATCACGTTCTTCGTGCGCACCGAGCAGGATCCGCTATCGCTCACCACCAGCGTGACGGGAACCATTCATGCGATGGAACGGGAAACGCCGGTCGACGTTCGCCGGCTCGACGATGTGGTGGGCACCACGATCGCGCGGCCACGCGCGATTCTGATGCTGCTCGGCGCATTCGCGCTCGTGGCGCTCGGCCTCGCGGCAGTCGGCGTCTATGGCGTGATCGCGTACTCGGTCCGCGAACGGACCCAGGAAATCGGCGTGCGCATGGCCCTCGGCGCGACATCGATGTCGGTGTTCAGCCTGGTGCTCGGCCGTGCGCTGCGTCTCGTTTCAATCGGCGTCGTCGCGGGACTCGTCGCTGCCGGCGCGCTCACGCGGCTGCTGCGGCAATTGCTGTTCCAGGTCGAACCGCTCGATCCGTGGACGTTCGCCGCCAGCGCCGTCGTCCTGCTGGCGGTCGCGGCGATCGCCTCGTACGTGCCCGCTCGCCGCGGGATGAAGATGGCTCCGGTCGAGGCGCTGCGGACGAACTAGTCGCTTCCCACAAGGTCGCGGCTCAGCGTTCTCCTCGAGTTCCCGAGCATAGAATGATCGGCGTGGAGGTTCGACATGGCCGATCAGACCGTGGTGCTCATCACGGGAGCCTCGTCTGGCGTTGGGCAATCCACCGCTCGCTTGCTGGCCCAGAAGAACTACATGGTCTTTGGCACCAGCCGCAATCCGGCGCAGGCCGAAGGAATTCCGGGCGTGGAGATGCTCCCTCTCGATGTCCGCGCGGACGACTCTGTGCGCGCGTGCGTCGCGGCCGTCTCCAGCCGCGGAGGTCGCCTCGACGTCCTGATCAACAATGCCGGCCACGAGCTGGCCGGTGCCTTGGAGGAGCTCTCGGCAGATGAGGCCAGGGCTCAGTTCGAAACCAATTTCTTCGGCGTCGTCAGGATGGTGAATGCCGTTCTCCCGATGATGCGCCGGCAGAAGCGGGGGCACATCATCAATGTCGGTTCGCTCTCGGGCCTGTCGCCGATTCCGTTCCTGGGCATCTACTCCGCCAGCAAGTTTGCCCTGGAGGGCTACACGGAAGCCTTACGACATGAGGTCAAACCATTCAATATTCACGTGTCGCTGACGGAGGCCGGGTTCCTCAAGACGCCTATGATGAACCACCGCCAGGTCGGCGCGAATCGGATTACGGACTATGACCCCTGGCGACAGCGGGCTCTGGCGGCCATTCAGGCCAATGAAGAGAGGGCGCCGGGCCCGGATCTCGTGGCTGAGACGCTGCTCAGGATTGTTTCGAGCCGCAGTCCGCGCCTCCGCTACCTGATCGGGCAGCAGGCGACGTCGATCGCCCGGCTGCGGCGATTCCTCCCGGCAGCTCTGTTCGAGCAGGGCGTCCGGCGGACCTTCTCCCTGGACAGGAGCCCGTGAGGCCGGACCGTTCTACGGCGCCGAGATGAACACCCGGCTCCAAGTGCCCATTTGGAGCCGGGCGTTGTTGTTTCGCGGCGATCGTAAGACGATCGTTTGGTGATCGGGCCGAAACCTCCCGCCGAAGTCGCGATCGATCCAGCGTTAGTGCGGGCGCTGATCCAGGAGCAACACACGGACCTCGCGCATCTGTCGTTGAACGAGATCGGCGAGGGATGGGACAACAGACTGTTTCGGTTGGGCGACGACCTCGTCGTCCGCGTACCGCGTCGCGCGGTCTCGGCCGCTCTGATCGAGCAGGAGCAACGGTGGCTTCCCCAGCTTTCTGCACGATTGCCTTTGCCGATCCCCGTGCCGTGCCGGATCGGCCGCGCCGGCTGCGGGTTCCCGTGGTCGTGGTCCATCACGTCGTGGTTTCCCGGCCAGACGGCATTGCTTGCGCCGCCGCAGAACGCTTCGATGGCAGCCGCTACGCTGGGTCGATTTCTCGGAGCGCTCCATCAACCGGCGCCGCAGGATGCCCCATACAATCCGTGGCGAAGTGTGTCTCTCTCTGATCGCACGGCCACACTACGCGAGCACCTCCGCCAAGTGGGCAGTGCCGCCGAACGAGCCGCCGTGCTCGAGGTGTGGGAGCGGGCGCTTTCTGCGCCTTCCTGGTCGGGACCGCGGTTGTGGATTCACGGCGACCTTCACCCCGGCAATCTACTGATCAGTGAGGGTCGCCTCTCGGCCGTCATCGACTTCGGCGATCTCGCGGCCGGCGATCCGGCGACAGACTTGTCGATCATGTGGATGTTCCTGCCGCCGTCGGCCCGGTCGACATTTCTTGCGTCAGTACCCAGGGAATCCGACACGGTCGACGATCACACATTGATCCGCGCACGCGGCTGGGCACTCGCGCTGGGGCTCGCGTACCTGGCCAACTCTCAGGATGACGCGGCGATGAAAAAGCTGGGGCTGGCGACCATCAACGCCGTGCTGAACGAGGAATGAGGCGCCCGGACCAGGAAGGGGGATTTTGGAGCCAGCGCGGCAAAGCCTGTTGTTCAACGGCCATGCACCTCAGAACCTGATTTCAAGTATCGTTCGATCCTGACCGACGTTCGCGGGGATCATATTTCCGAAACCAGGTCGGGATGTCCAATACACCGTCAACGCAACGCCCCTGGACGAGTGTCGTCCGCTACACCGCTCCGTTCCTCATCATCTTCACATCTCTGCTCGTTCGCCTCGCCTTTCAGCAATGGCTCGGTGTCTCCGTACCGTATCTGCATTTCTTCCCGGCCGTGATGATCGCCGCCTGGTTTGGCGGACTGGGACCGGGCATCGTCGCCACCTTATTGGCGGCCGCAACCGCGGCCTATTTTTCACTGAGGCCCCAGAGCTTCATCACGTTGAGCCGCGCCGACACCATCACGATTCCGGCGTTTGTCGCGATCGGCATTGTGATTTCCTGGCTGTTCGAGTCGGCGCGGCGCTCGGAGGCCGCTTACCGGGAAGCGGCGCTCATCGCCGGCCAGCGCGCCCGTGAGCTCGAAGCGATTTTTGAAGCGATGCCTGACGGCGTCTACGTCGGCACCGCGGAACGCATTACGCGCGTCAATGCCGCTGGACTGCGCGTACTCGGGGTTCGATCGCTGGAAGACCTGAGCGGAGGGAGTCACGAGCGCGGGGACAAGTTCGCCCTTCGGTCCGCAACGACTGGCGAACGCATTGCCGGCGAGCACCTGCCCTTCTCGCGCGCGTTGCGAGGCGAGGCTGTCGTCGAAGAAGTGATCGCGCGGCGCGCCGACACCCATGAAGATGTCTTCATCCGGACCTCGGCCGCGCCGATCGTCGACGACGATCGTGTGGTGGGCGCCGTCGTGGTGAACGCCGACGTGACGGAACAGCGCCGGGCTGCCAGGAGGCTCGAGGAAACCAGCGCGGCGTTGTCCGCGGTGAGCCGGCGTCTCGAAGAGGTCGTTGCCGATGTGCCCGGCGTGGTGTGGGAGGCGTGGGGCCAGCCCGACGTCGCGACCCAGCGGATCGATTTCGTCTCCAGCCACATCGAGACGATGCTCGGGTACGCCCCGGTCGAGTGGACGTCGACCCCCAACTTCTGGCTCACAATCGTTCATCCCGATGACAAAGAGCGGGCCGGCCGGGAAGCGGCGGCGATCTTCAACGGCGGAGTCGGGGGAAGGCAGGAGTTCCGCTGGATACACAAAGACGGGCGTGTGCTCTGGGTGGAGGGGCACTCGTCGGTGATCTTGGATGAGCAGCGGCGGCCGGTCGGCATGCGGGGCGTCACGCTGGACATCACCGCGCGCAAGCAGCTGGAAGAAGAACGAGCGGCGCTCCTGGAACGCGAGCAGCAAGCCCGCGCCGATGCCGTGGCCGCCAATCGACTCAAGGACGACTTTCTCGCGACCTTGTCTCACGAGCTGCGGACGCCCTTGAACGCGATCCTCGGGTACTCGCGGATGTTGCGCAGTGGCGTCGTCGATCGGGAGCGGCAGGGTCGCGCCCTGGAAATCGTCGAGCGCAATGCCACCGCGCTGTCACGGATGGTGGCTGATGTGCTCGACGTCTCGCGCATCGTCGCCGGCAAGGTGCGGCTGAACGTACAGCCGATTGACCTGCGGATCGCCATCGAGGAGGCCATCGCGACGATCCGGCCGGCAGCGGACGCAAAAGGCGTTCGGCTGCAGACGGTGATGGACGCTCCAACCGGACCGGTTCTGGGGGACGCCGACCGCCTTCAGCAGGTGATCTGGAACCTGCTCTCGAATGCCGTCCGCTTCACGCCCCGCGACGGACTGGTGCATGTCCGGCTGCGTCAGGTTGGATCGGACGTCGAGATCGTGGTCAGCGACAGCGGCGCCGGCATTGCACCCGAGTTCCTGCCGCATGTCTTCGAGCGCTTTCGACAGGCGGACAGTCGTCTCTCGCGGGAGTATGGAGGGCTGGGCCTTGGGCTGGCGATCTCGCGCGAGCTGATCGAGATGCATGGCGGTACGATCCGGGCCGAAAGCGCTGGCTCGGGCAAGGGCGCGACGTTCTCGGTGAGGCTGCTCCAATCACCTTCTTCTGACACACGGTCCGCTTTTGCGGAAGAGCGCCGGCGATCGGAGCCACTCGAGCAGGCGGCGACAATAGTTGACCTGACAGGACTTCAGGTTCTGATCGTGGACGACGATCCGGATGCGCTGACGCTGATGCGTGAAGTGCTCGAGACCGCTGGCGCCACGGTCATCAATGCCGATTCTGGCCGGGCCGCGTTGCGCGTGCTGGATGCGCAGACGCCTCACGCGATCGTGAGCGACCTTGGGATGCCTGGCATGGACGGTTTCGAGTTGCTCGCCGAGTTACGCCGGTCGCCGGTGGAATCGCGGCGACGCATTCCCGCGGCAGCCGTGACGGCCTACGCGCGCTCTGAAGATCGCGCGCGCTCGCTCACGAGCGGCTTTCAGATACACCTTTCCAAGCCGATCGATCCGCGGGAGCTCGTGGCGGCTGTCGGAGCGCTCGCCAGCCGCGTCGATCGGCCGCCGCGTTGATTAGGCCGGCGTAACCGCGACGCCGACCGTGAACGTGGGGCGGGATTGAGCGACCGAACCGACGATTAGTCACGACACTCCTGACGCTGCGGGAGTATGTGACCGGGAACGTCGCTTACCTTCCGCCATTCCACGTCGAAGCTGCCACGGTAGCCGAACAACGGTCCCCAGACGCTGTTGCGCACGTCCACTACGATTCGGAAGCACTCCGCCGTATCGTCGTACCACTCGTGCACATCGGCGATGCCGCTGAACAGCATCGGAAAACTGAACCCGATCACGCGTTCGTAAAATCGCTGCGCGCCGGAACGCAACCTGAGGCCGCCGGCGTCGTCAACCCACAGGTCGATGTCGACAGCCAGGTGCTCGTGCGATCCGAGGTAGTCGACAATCCGGGCGCGGGCGTCGCTGTAGACCATGTAGGCGTCGAAGCGGCGCTGGCGCCGCGACTCGAACGTGCGAATCCACGACACGGTCTCGCGGCCAAACCGATCGACGAACGCGTAGTTCTCGATGGTGAACGGGATGTTTCGGCCGGTTTCAGGGAACATGATGCGCCGCCAGCTGCCCACGTGCAGAAACGGCTCGGTGAAAAGCCGGCCCTTCCAGATCTGGTCCATCACGCCGCGTCCGATCGACGCGATCCCGTCGGCGCTCGAGAAGCCGAAGCGGCGCTGAATCTGCGGATGGAGCCGGACGAAGTCGGCGCCGAGCGCTCGCTGGTAGATGGAATTCATACGTTTTCCGATGGAGGACGCCGCTGGCAGCGCGACGCGGACGGGACGCCGGCGAGAACGAGGAGATCGATCGCGGCGAGCGCCGCGACCGCCAGATTCAGCGAGAACGGGTTGAAAGCCGCCGTAAAGAAGCGCGGCGACTGCACGCCGACCACGGCCGTCGCGATCGGCATCAGTGCCAGCGACACCCAGGCCGGCCAACGGCGGCACCACGCCACCAACAGTGCCGCTGCGAGGGCTAGCTCGCACGTCCCGAGCGCTGCCACCGCAACCGATACTGCGTCCGGCGGGATGCCAGCGTCCTTCAGCATCGCGAGCTCGTCGGCGTCGCCGGCCACCAGCTTGGGGATCGCGCCCTGATACAGGAAGACGACGGCGAGCGCGAGCCGGGTGACGAAATGGACGAGCGTCTGCCGCACCGCCTGCGCCGGGTCCACCCGATCCTCGAGCCAGAGACGCAGGCGATCGAAGCTCCAGGCAGTCGCCCAGCCGATGAGAGGGCGGAAGAGCAATCGGTCGACCAGCGCGCCCACTGCACCGAAACGTGTGCGGTAGTCGTACCAGGTCAGGAAGCGCACGCCGTCGGTGGTCGGGACATATTTCCAATACCCGCTGCCTTCTCGAATCAGTGAGACCGGTTCGGCGGAGGCGAATTTCAGTGCGGAAGAAGCACTGCCGTCGCCACGGCGGCGGTGTCCAACGGTTTCGCCTTCACCGCTCACTTCGAGCCCGCAACCGATGCGCGTCGTGTAACGAAACCGCTGACGGTCGGTGTCACACGAGAGCGGGAGGTACTCGATTCGCGAGAAGCGCAGGTCCCATTGCTCGTGCAGCGCGGGCGTCTGGGTGTGTGCCCACAGCGCGTCCATCGGTGCCCGGACGAGAACCTCGACGTAGATGCTCATCGTGGCGCTCGAGCGGCACGCGTCGCGCGCGCGATCGCCGCAACCGAATCGCGCCGGAAGCGGGCCTGGAGCGCTCGCACGACCGGTTGACCGACACGCGTCAGTGCGGCCTGCGGCCACGAGATCGCGCGAATGCGATATACGACGTCCTGCGTCTGCGGATCGATGAACGCCTCGAAGAGCTCTTCGCCGGACTCGGCGTGGTTCGTCAGGGTTCCGTAGGCAAAGCCGAAGCGGGCGGCATCGGTCGAACTGCCAACGTCGTACAGGACACGGCAACCATTGAGCGACCAGAAGCCGAAGTGCCGGATCAAAACCGCGACGACGGTGCCCGCCGTGACGGGCGCGTGACGCGGGAACGTTTCCACCCAGCCGATGTCGAACTGCTTCCACGCGATCAGCGCCGCTCGTGCCCGCTCGAAGTCAGCGCCGCCGCGGCCGACTGCGACGGTCGCCTCATCGAGTCGTCGGTGGACCGTGTTGGTGGTCAGGATGCCGATCGGACCGTACGAGAGTGGCAAGTCCTGCGATTCGTGCAGGAAACGTTCGATCTGGTGCGGCGTCGGACGTCGAGCCAGGAACATGATCCCTTTCACGCCGGCACAGGACTGCCAAACAGCGCTTCGCGGACGAGCTCGTCGACGGCGATGACAAATCGCCGAACCGGCGGGACGCGAAGCGTCAGGGCGGCGGACGGCAGCAGTTGCTGCGTCAGCGCGACCAGCGCCGTCGTGGCGCGCTGGTGAGCACTCTTGTCCAGCAGCCACCACAGGAGCACGGCCAGATGCACGAGATACAGCAGCCGGCCGAGTGCTTCGGCCAGCGGCGGTTTCGGCGCATCGGAGGATCCGGCGACCGCGTCTTCGAACACGCGCTGCACGCGGAGACGAGAGAACGCCGTACTTGCGGAAAAAATGCCTTCTTCCGGATCGCCAACCAGGAGCGGCGTCAGCGCGCGAAGCGCCTGTTGATGCGGCTTCAGGACCTGCAGGCTGGTCGTCAGCGCGAAGACGAAGCGGTCGCGCCATTTCCCGGGGGGCATCTCCGCGGACTGCCGGGCGTAGTCGGCAGACAGTTCGTCGTAGAGCGCGATCACGACCGCCTGCTTGCTGGGGAAATAACGATAGAGGAGTCCGACGCTGACACCCGCCTCCTTCGCGATGTCCCGCAGAGTGGTCGCGTCGTAGCCGCGCGCGGCAATCAGCTCGATGGCCGTGTGGTAGAGGCGGTGCCTCGCCGCCACCCCCTGGGCGGTTGCCCCGGGCGGCCGGCCCCGTTTTCGCCGCTTGACATTTTCAGTGAACATGTTCACTAATATTAGAGCATGGCGCAATCACCGATGCAAGACCCTTCCGGCGTCGACGGCGCCCACCTGGTGCTGTACGACGGCGTCTGCGGCCTGTGCAACCGACTGCTCCAATTCCTCCTCGCCCACGATCGGCGCGCCGTCTTCGCGTTCGCGTCGCTCCAGAGCCCGATCGGGAGGTCGACGGTCGAGCGCTTCGGCGGCAATCCGGACGAACTCAGCTCGTTCTACGTGGTGTCCAACTTTCGGACGGATCGCGCCCGGATGGTCGGCCGGGGCCGCGCCGCCCTGTTCGTCGCCGGCGAGCTCGGGTGGCCATGGAGGGCGGCGGTCCTGTTTCGTATCGTCCCGATGGCGATTCTGAATCGGGTGTACGACGTCGTCGCTCGAAACCGTTACCGCATGTTCGGCCGTCTCGATCGCTGCCTGATGCCGCGTCCCGAATACCGCCGTCGATTCATCGATGGCTAGAAACAGGGGGCTGCCATGAAGATCGTCATTCCAGGAGGATCCGGACAAGTCGGGACGATTCTTGCCCGGGCGTTTCACGGACGCGGTGATGACGTCGTCGTTCTGAGCCGTCGCGCCGTCGCCAGGCCATGGCCTGTGGTTGCGTGGGACGGAGCGACGATGGGCAACTGGCAACGCGAAATCGATGGCTGCGACGTCGTCATCAATCTGACCGGCCGGAGCGTCAACTGCCGATACAGCGCCGCCCACCGCGAGGAGATTCTGCAGTCACGCGTGCGGTCGACGCGCGTCGTCGGACAGGCGATCGCGCAGTCCGCGTGTCCGCCGCGCGTGTGGCTGCAAGCGAGCACGGCCACGATTTACGCGCATCGATACGATCATCCCAACGACGAGCACACCGGCATTCTTGGCGGCCGCGAATCGAACACCCCCGGCACGTGGCGATTCAGCATCGAAGTCGCGCGGGCGTGGGAACAGGCGTTCCAGGAGGCCGCGACGGCAGGAACCCGGAAGATTGCCCTGCGATCCGCGATGACACTGAGTCCGGATCCCGGAGGCGTGTTCGACACGCTCCTCGCGTTGACACGCCATCGCCTTGGCGGCAGGGCCGGTCACGGCCGGCAGTTCATGTCGTGGATCCACGACGAGGACTTCGTCAGCGCCGTTCAGTGGCTGATCGGCCGCGATGACATCGAGGGCGTCGTGAACGTCGCCTCTCCACACCCGTTGCCGAACGCCGAATTCATGCGTGTGCTCCGCGACGCATGCGGCGTTTCGTTCGGACTGCCCGCGAGCCGGTGGATGCTCGAGATCGGCGCGGTCTTCATGCGTACGGAAACCGAGCTGATCCTGAAGAGCCGCCGCGTCGTCCCGGCGAAACTCCTCGAACACGGATTCATGTTCAGGTTTCCGCACTGGAGCGACGCTGCGCGCGACCTGTGTGATCGGTGGCGCGTGATGGCCAGCGCCTCATCAGCCGCCTGACACGGGGGCGAGCGACTGGCGATCGGCTGGAGCTTCTTTCAGCAGCATGTAGAGGAAATTCCAACCTTTGTGTCCTTTGTGTCCTTCGTGGTGATTCAGGGCCGAAACTGGCAAATGAAGAGCGCTCTCAAGGTTGCGCTGGAGGTGCGGAACTTGCGTACGGGGTCGCGAGCCAGGAGGACATATGACCGCCACGCAATACAGTTCACGCCTCCGTTTCGTCGATGCCGGCAAACTGGACGACGCAGACGTCAAGCTCGACCACGTGCCCGTCTATGGATGGGGACACGAGAAACTGGGCCAACTTGACGGCTTCATCATCGATACCCAGGCCGGTTCGGTGCAGTACGCCACGGTCAACGGCGGTGGTTGGTTGAAATCCAAGCGATTTCTGCTGCCGATCGGGCACATCGACCGTTTCGACGCGCAAAGGAAGGAGCTGATGACCGACGTCTCGAAGGATGCCATCCGCCTGTTCCCGGAGTACGACAAGGACAGGTTCCTGGCTATGTCGGACGAGGAGCTTCGCGAGTTCGAACAGCTCATGAGCGCCGCGTGCTGCCCGGAGGAAGTAATCGTGGAAGAAGTCGTATGGCTTCACGACGCAGGAGCGCATTATCGCGAGCCGTCATGGTGGCGGGCCGAATACGGTCAGGAGTCGCCGTCGACCGCCCGAACCGCCCGGCCCCGAGGTTCAGCCGCTCCATAATGTTGCGGTGGTCGGCGAGACACTGTCGCGCTATCGCCTGGTCGCTCACCTTGGTTCGGGCGCGATGGGCGATGTGTATCGCGCCGAGGACCAGCGTCTCCGTCGCACCGTCGCGCTGAAAGTCGTTCGGGCGGCGCGCGACCCCGAGGAGACGTCACGCCGGCTGCTGGCGGAAGCGCGGGCAGGCTCCGCGTTTACCCATCCGAATATCGCGGTCGTCTACGAGGTCGACGAAGTCGAGCACGACGGCGCGACGCTCAGCTTCATCGCGATGGAATACGTGGCCGGGCGGACCCTGGCCGATCTCGCCTCCCAAGGTCCGTTGCCTCTGGACACCATCCTCGACGTCGGCCGACAAGTGGCCGATGCGCTGGCCGCGGCGCACGCGTATGGACTCGTGCACCGCGACATCAAGCCATCGAACATCATGGTCACCGAACATGGCTTGGCGAAGGTGCTCGACTTCGGCGTTGCGCGCTGGTCCGCGCCGATGGTCGATACAGCCGCGACGCAGACGGTCGATCCGCTCCAGGGCATCGCCGCCGGCACGCTCTCGTACATGTCGCCCGAGCAATCCACCGGCCGGCCGCTCGACGGGCGCAGCGACATGTTCTCCCTTGGCGTGGTGCTGTACGAGCTCCTCGCCGAACATCGGCCGTTCGAAGGTGCCAACGCGCCGCAAGTGCTCGAAGCGCTGTTGCAGAAGGAGGCGCCGCCGCTGCACGTGCGTCTCGACGATCCGCGCCTGCCAGCTGTCGAGCGCGTCGTGAGACGCATGCTCGAGAAGAATCCGTTGAACCGCTTCGACGATCTGCAGGCAGTCGGCCTGGCGCTCGCCGCCGCCCAACGCGGCGACATCCTTCAAGGTTCGCGGGCCGGGACTGCGTCTCCGATCCTCGCGGTCACCGACTTTCGCAACATCAGTGCGAACGCCGAGGACGACTGGCTCGGCACCGGGATTTCAGAAACCGTGACCGCCGATTTGGAAGGGTTCGAGGGCGTCACCGTGGTGCCGCGCGGGCGCGTGTCCGAGCTGGCCCGTACGCTCGAGCGTCAGGGAGACGATTCACGTGACGCTCTCTGGATCCGGGTGGGCCGCGAGCTCGGCGCGCGATGGGTGCTGACCGGCAGCTTCCAGCGCGCCGGCGACGCCGTGCGTGTCACGGCGCAGCTTCTGGACGCGGCAACCGCTCATGCCGAGCGGACGATCAAGGTCGACGGCCGAATGCAGGAGATCTTCGCCCTGCAGGATCGGCTGGTCCGCGACCTTGCCGGGCTCTTGCGGGCCGTCATCCGCCCGACCGGCGCCGCGGCGCTCGAAACTGGAGTGGTGGGCGCCTACGAGGCGTTTTCCAAAGGCGTGCTCAACCTGCGGGCGGAGACCTACGAGTCGCTCGACCGCGCGGTCATGTTGTTCGAGCGCGCGGTCGATCTCGATCCCGGTTACGCGCGCGCGCATCTGGAGCTCGGCGTCGCATATGCAACCAAGGCCGACTACCTGGCCCGGGGCGAGCTGCGCGCGCACGCGGTCACGAGTTTGCGGCGTGCGCTCGAATTGCAGCCCGATTCGGTGCGCGCATGGCGTGAGCTGGGCTCGGTGCTGATTGCCATGGGGCAGGGCGGCGACGGATTCGACGCGCTCCACCGGGCGCTCGCCATTGACCCCGCCGACGCCGGAGCGCTGGGTGCGATGGGGCGGGCGCTGTTCATCGGCCGCGCGCAGTTCGACGAAGCGGCCTCCTGGTACGAGCGCGCGCTCGCGGCGAATCCAAATGGCGGCTGGTACGCGCTGCAGCTTGCGCACTGCGCGGCGCTGCTCAGAGATTTTGTTCGCGGCGAAGCCGCCGCGAGCCGGGCGATCGAGCTGCAGCACGCGGCCTCGTCAGGGCAGCAGGGCGTGCTGATCGTCGGCGCGTCGATTCGGCTCGGACATCTCCATGCGCTGCAGGGACGGACCGCCGAGGCCGTCGTCGCCTACATGCAGGAGCTGAATTTCCTGAATGGCATCGACCACGCCCTGCGGAACCGCGTGATCGTCGAGCTCAACGTCCGGCTCGGCGCCGCGTATCTCGCACTCGGAGAGACTCGCAAGGGCCGGGCGCTGCTCGATGTGGCGATCGAAGCCTTCGAACGGCGCGCGCGCCTTGGTGCCGATGAGCCCTTTACCAGGTACTACGCCGCCGCCGCGCACGCGCTCAGGGGTGATGCCGACACCGCGATCGCGTTCCTGGAGCGCGCGGCCACCGCGCGGCGGGCGTTCACACTCGAGCGGGCCCGCATCGAGCCGGAATTCGCCGCGCTGCGAAACGACCCGCGGATGCAGCGGCTGCTTCACCCACGTGAGTGACATTGGAAGAGTCAGGTCCGCTTCGCAAGCAGTCCGGCAACCATCACGTCCGCGATGAACCGGGCGTAGCGGGCGAGCGGCCAGCCGCGGCGGTCGACGAGCAGTTCATACAGCTCGGGTGAGCTGCACGCCCACAACACGTCAGCCGCCTCGGTCGCTCGAATCCCGTCGCGCAGATGGCCGGCGGCGGCGAGCCGGCGCGCGTTGCGGCGCATGCGCGTGAGCCGGGCGCGGTCCAGTTCCTGCCGCAGGCGGGCCATCTCAGGGTCGGTGCCCGCGCCGGCGGCAACCAATTGCAGGATCGGCATCACCCTGGGCGCCACCTCCATCGTCAACTGCCCCCATCCCTGAATGATGCGGCGCGGATCGCGTTCCTTCTGGAGCGCGTTCGACCGCCGTTCCGCGTGCAGCGGCCCTTCACCGGCCAATCCTCGTTCGCGAATCGCGCGCACCAGGCCAGCCTTCCCGCCAAACCGCTTGTAGATGGTTTCCTGAGACACGCCCGCCGCCGCGGCGACCGCCTGGATCGTCGTCGACTGGAATCCATCCCGCACGAACAACCGTTCAGCGGCGCCGATGATGGACTCGTGGGTTTGCAGGGCGCGGGCCCGGCGGCGCGTCGCATCGTAGCGGCGCCGGCGCTTGCGGCTCGTCGTTTTTGCAAGCACGGTACTTGGCAATTAAGATACAGTGTACTGTATCTAATATTGTAAAGGAATCATCATGACGAACGTAACGAGCGGAGACGCCGGCGTGAAGGTGCTGCGTCGTCTGGTTCAGGCGACGAACGCCCACGACGTCGACGCAATCGTGGCGTGCTTTGGCGCCGGCTACCGCAACGACACACCGGCACACCCAAGCCGGAGCTTCGTCGGCCGCGAACAGGTACGCCGGAACTGGGAGCAGATTCTCGGCTTCGTGCCGGACCTGCACGCCGAGGTGCTCCGTTCGTCGGCGCAGGACGCCGTGGTGTGGTCGGAATGGGAGCAGCGCGGGACACGGCGCGACGGCACACCGCATCTCATGCGCGGCGTGATCGTCTTCGGCGTCGAGGACGATGCCATCGCGTGGGCTCGCTTTTACCTCGAGCCCGTGCAGCACGGAGGCGGAAACGTCGACGACGCGGTGCGAGCGCAGGTCGCGCGAGCCGCAGCGCCAGGCACGACGCCGCCCGAGGGGCGATGATCCTCGTCGCTGGCGGCACAGGGCATCTCGGTTCCTTCCTGGTGAAACGGCTCGCTGCCGCGGGGACGCCAGTGCGGGTGCTCACGCGTGTCCGCGCACGCGCCACTCACCTCCGCAACCCGGCGATCGAGATCGTCGAGGGTGACGTACGTGTCGCCTCGGATGTTGAGCGCGCCGTCGCCGGCACACAGCTGGTCGTGAGCGCCGTCCATGGTTTCGCCGGTCCGGGCGGAGTGTCACCGGCCTCGATCGATCGCGACGGCAACCGGCACTTGATCGATGCCGCCGTGCGGTCGCACGCCACAATCATCCTCATGTCCGTCGTCGGCGCCGCTCCTGACCACCCCATTGAGCTGTTTCGGATGAAGGACGCCGCCGAGAGGCATCTGCGCGCCAGCGCCGCGCCGTGGACAATCGTACGATCGACGGCCTTTCTGGAGACGTGGATCGATTTGATGGTCCAGACAACGGATCGTTCGGGTCGTGTGCTGGTCTTTGGCCGCGGCGACAACCCGATTAACTTCGTGTCCGTGCGCGACGTCGGGACGCTCGTCGAGCGCGTGATCGCGGATCCGGGCGCCCGCATGCAGACGCTGGACATCGGCGGCCCGGACAACATCACGATGACCAGCCTCGCGAACGCGGTCCAACCGGCCGGCCCTGCCGTCGCTCCACGGCACGTGCCGCCAGCAGCACTGAAAGCGATGTCGCTGGTGTTCCGTCCTTTTTGGGCCGAGCGCGCGCGACAAACAGCGGCCGCGCTGGTGCTCGACACCATCGACATGCGCTTCGATCCGGCGGCCATCCGCGCGCGATATCCGGACCTTCCGCTGACCTCGCCTTCTGACGTCATCGCGCGGATTGCGCAAGAGCAGGGTCGGCGGCCGCAGTGAGCTGACACCTGCGAATCGCTGCTGCGAATCGCGCGAAGGTGAAAGCGCCGCCACGAAAGCCGGCTACACGCCGATCGCGGCCGGCCGGCCCACGGTCATCGCCTTGACGAGCACCAGGCCCGCCACGAACCCTCCGATGTGCGCCATGTAAGCGACGCCGCCCGACTCCGCGGAGTTGGCGATCGTTCCCAGGCCGCTGACCAACTGGATCACGATCCAAAAGCCGAGGACGAGGATCGCCGGCACCGACATGATGCCGCCGCGTGTCAGCACGCGGACGCGATTGCGTGGGAAGAGCACCAGGTAACCGCCCAGCACGCCGCTGATCGCGCCTGAGGCACCCAGGCTGGGAATGTTCGAGGCGCCACTGGCGAAAATCTGCGCCAGCCCGGCCGCGATGCCGCAAATCAGATAGAACAGCAGGAAACGCATCGGGCCCATCACCCGCTCGAGGTTATCCCCGAAGATCCACAGGTAGAGCATGTTTCCACCCAGGTGCATCCACCCGGCGTGCAGGAACATCGAGGTGAACAGCGTAGACCAGAAAGGCAACGGTATCTGCGGCGGCAAATCCTGCCGGACGGCGTATTCATGCGGAACGACGCCCCAGGCCTGAATGAACGACTGCAACGCGCCCTGTGACGGCTGTGCCAGCTCCACCAGAAATGCGAGCACGTTGAGGACCACCAGCGCGATTACAACGAGCGGTGGACCACCACCGGCTTCACGGTCGTCGCCAATCGGAAACATCGTTTATCCCCCGGTCGTCGGCGAGCAACCTGCGTGCCGACGGCGACGTTGACCTCAACCGTTGCTTTCACGTTCAGGGTGTCGCTGTCGGCCGGCTTGTCAGAGTCATTCGACGGCCCCGCGCTCTCGCAGCAGAGTCAATGTTCTCCTCTGAGGCGAGCCGCCGAATAGCAGCGCATATCCGAGTGGCGTGCAGTTGACGATTTCGCCCGGCCGCTCGTAATCGCCGGGTAGCTTCACGCGAACAGCGAGGTCTGCGCCACGATCGATCAATAACTCCGTCACCGGCAGGCCGCCATCGTCGAACTGCGTCACCGCATGGAAGATGGCCGTCTGCCCGCCGACGCCGGCCTCATCGACTGTTGCGCGGGCATTGACGTTGGCCCCGCCGTCGAGGAGCAACGCGGCGGCCGCGGGATGGCCGTACTCCGCGGCCAGGTGCAGCAGCGTTCCTCCTTGAAGCGTGAGGCTACGCCCGCCGGTCATGCCGCAATCGAGCTCGGGGAAACGCCTGGTGACGAGTGCCGGATCGGTGTCAATCAGCTCGGCCAGTCGGTCGAGACGGCCGCGCAGCAGTGGCAACACTCCTGGAATGTCGTATCTGGTCACGCCACCGGCCTCGAGAAGGATGGCGATGCAGGCGCTCAGTCGTTGGGGGTCACGCGCGTACGACCCGATGACGTAGTCGAGTGCCGTGCCTGGATAAGGATGGCCGCTCATCTCGTACCCGTGGTCGCGACAGTTCGGATTGGCGCCGTGATCGAGGAGCCATTTGAGCACCGCGGGGTCCAATGACTCGCAGGGGGCAAAGATGATCGGAAACTGTCCGTGCCACAGCGCGTTGACATCCGCACCGTGGGACACGAGCAACTCCATCATCGGGATGCGATATCCATTGAGCGCGGCTCGCATCAGCGGTCCGTCGCCGCCCTGGTGCACGTCCGACCCGTGTTCGAGCATCCACGCCGCCATGGCCAGCCTCGCCGGACTCGGTGACTCCCTTGGGACGCGGCACTCGGCCACCCACGTCAGCGGCCCATCTTTGCCGTAGCCCAGTGGAGCACCGTGCAGCGACGGATTGCGCGTCATCAGAGCCTTGACGCGATCGATGTCGTTGGTGTCGATCGCCTGCTTGAGTTGCCCGATCTCCTCCAGGGAGTCGATGTGGGCCTTGAGCTTCGGCCAGCTCGCAAAGCCGTAGAGACGGGCGATCTTGAACTGCGCATCGTTGATCGTGGCAGCAGCGCCAGTCGCGAGCAGGTCCTTCGCCTGGTCCTTCAGATGACGGAGATTCGGGCGGTCGGGAAGCTGACGTGAGGCGTCCGGGTGATCGATCGACAAGGCGACCTCCTTTCATCGACACGCCCGTTGTCCGCACATCGGGCTGAAAGAAGGTGGCGAAGACGCTCGGCTGACAGGTGGGCTTCTACCCTTTCCGCGGACCGGATGCGCCCTTGACGCAAGGCGATCCTATCGCAACGCGTTGAGATCCGCTCGTTTTTCCAGCCCGGCGGCGGCTTCCGACGCTGAGCACGGCTGGCCCGGGATTTCGGCTAGAATCGGGCGCGACCACACCCGGCGTCGGAGCAGCCATGACGCACGCCGCATTCGTCTTTCCGATATCAGCCATCCTCGTCCTGACTGTCGTGCCGGCGCGGACGGTCCATGCGCAGCACTGGCAGCAATTCCGCGGGCCGCAGGCCGGCGTCGCGGCGGACGATCCCAGGCTGCCCGATACCTGGACGACGACGGAGAACGTCGCCTGGCGGATCGACATTCCCGGCCGGAGCTGGAGCTCGCCCATCGTGTGGGGCGATCACGTCTTCGTCGTGACGGCCGTGAACACGGCGACTCCGAGCCAGCCGCTGAATCCCGTTATCACCTACCTCGCGCGGTCGCTTGGCGGAACCATGAGCGGCGCTGACATCACCAAGCCGACCGACGAGCACCGCTGGACGCTCTATGACATCGATGTCCGGACCGGCCGGACCCGTTGGGAGCGCCAGATTCAGGCAGCGCTTCCGCTGCAGCCCGTCCACCAGAAGAATTCATACGCCTCCGAGACGCCGATCACGGACGGCGAACGCGTGTACGTCTACCTCGGCTACGCCGGGCTGTTCGCGTTCGACATGAACGGAGCGCCCGTCTGGTCGAAGCCGATCGACGCGCCACGGATGCGCACGGGATGGGGCACGGCGGCGTCCCCCGTTCTCCACAACGGCCGGATCTATATCGTGAACGACAACGAAGACCGGTCGTTCATCGCCGCCTTCGACGCGCGCACGGGCACTCAACTGTGGCGCACCCCTCGCGAGGACGAGCGCTCGAACTGGTCGACGCCCTTCGTGTGGCAGAACGAGCAGCGCACCGAGATCGTCACGACCGGCACCAGGAAGGTGCGTTCGTACGACACCAACGGCAACCTTCTGTGGGAGCTCGCCGGCATGACGTCGATTCACGCCGTGACGCCGGTTGCCGGCCATGGGTTGCTATTCGTGAGCTCGGGCTACTTTCCTGACAATCCCAGGCCCACCTACGCCATTCGACCGGGAGCCAGAGGCGACATCTCGCTCAGGGCGGGCGAGACGAGCAATGAATTCATCGCCTGGTCCAATCCGACGCTCGCGTCGGCCTATCCCTCACCGCTCGTGCTCGGCGATCAGTACTACACGTTGATGGACCGCGGCTTCCTGACCTCGAACGATCCGCGGACCGGCAAGGAAGTGTACGGCCGGCAACGCATCGCGGTTGATTCTGGAACGTTCACGGCGTCGCCGTGGGCGTACAACGGGAAGATCTTCGCGATCAGCGAAGACGGGGACACCTTTGTGATGCAGGCCGGTCCCAGCTTCAAGCTGCTCGGCCGCAATGCTCTCGAGGAGATGACGCTCGCGAGCCCGGCCGTCGCCAACGGCAGTCTGTTCATCCGGACGGCCACGAAGCTCTATCGCATCACGAAACGCTGAGCACACTTTCCATCGCGGGCTTCGCGTCTCTTCATCATCGACCGGGAAGGGAAGGGTTCATGCATCGTCTGGTCCTGTCACCACATGCCGCTCTGGCGTGCGCGGTCCCGCTCGTAGTGCTTGGATTGGCTGGCTGCAGTTCGCCAAGCGCGCAGCCCGCGCAGTCGTCACACCAGCCGCCCGCGGGAGCCGTGAATCCGATCACCGTCGATTCCACTGAGGAACAGATTCGGCAGGCGGTCGGGGCGGCGCGGGTCGGCAGAAAGCTCACGCCTAAGACCTGGCCCAACGGCGCGCGGGTCGCCGTCTGTCTCTCGTTCGATGTCGACAATGAATTGCTGCAACGAGCGAATCCCCTGCCCGTGCCCTTGTCAGTTGGGGAATATGGGGCGACGACGTCGGTGCCGAGGATTCTCGATCTCCTCGATCGGCACCAGGTGGCGGCGACGTTTTTCATACCCGCAATGGGCATCATGCTTCACCCGGAGATGGTGCCGGCGATCGTGGCGCGGCACCGTCATGAGATCGGCGTCCACGGATGGGTCCACGAATTCTGGCCTGGCATCGGGGACATGGCGAAGGAGCAGCGGCTGCTCGCCCAATCCATCGCGTATCTGACGAAGGCGTCCGGGACGCGTCCGGTGGGAGTCCGCGCACCGGGCTCCGGATTCGGTCCGCACACCTTCGAGCTGATCCGCCAGGCCGGGTTCGTGTACGACAGCAGTCTGCTCGCCGCAGACGAACCCTATGAGATCGTCTCGAACGGGCAGCCGAGCGGCGTGATCGAACTTCCGATCAGCGAAGTGGGTAACGACTACGTGTATTACGGGGAAGCTGCGAACGGCTCGCTCCCGTCGCCGGATGCGGTGTTCGAGATCTACAAGGCCGAATTCGATCTCGCCTTTCAGGAACGGACGATGTTCATCCTCACGCAGCATCCGCATGTCGGCGGACGGCGGTCGCGCATCGTGCAGCTCGATCGGCTGATCACCTACATCAAGTCGAAACGCGAGGTGTGGTTTGCGACCATGGAGCAAGTCGCACGGTACGTGAAGCAGAGCGGATAGAAGCCCTCCTCATCGCCCCTACTGTTCGTGATCGAACGCGAAGATGCGCTTCCAGTCGCTTTCCATGCTCACGACAACCCAACCTTGTCTCTTCGCCTCGACGTAGAGCGACTGGGGAAAGGTGCCGATCCTGCTGTCGGGCAGGCCTTCCGCGGGACCGTAGGCATATTCCCGTTCCGCATCGTCGTGGAGCACCAGCATCGCCAGGCCCGGGCGGTTCGCGCTTCGTGTGTACTCCAGCATCTGCCGATCGCCACTGGAATTGCCGAAGGCGAAAACCGGCCGCCGTCCGATCATGAAATGAATGCCTTCAGGCTTGCCGGCATCGTTGTCATTCAAGAGGAGCTTCGGCTCCTTCACGAGAATCGGTCGGTTCTGCTGGTCGTAGCTGTACTTCGTCGCGCCCGCGGAGCCGATGACCTGCTCTGGAGGGATGCCGTAGACCTGGCCGGCGTAGACGCGCACGAAGTCCTGGCCGCCGCCGGTGACGATGTACGTCTTGAAGCCGTTCGCCCGCAAGTACTGAAGCACTTCGAGCATCGGCTGATAGACCAGGTCGGTGTACCGGCGATGCCAGCGCGGGTCGGTCGCGGTCGCGAGCCATTCCTTCGCCGCGGCGTGGAAGTCTTCGACCGTCATCCCTGTGAGCGTGGCGGCGAGAATCTTTTCGAAGTCGGGCAGGGTCAGTCCAGCGATCGCCTCGTGGTTGCCTGAAAGTACGGTCTTGAAGGGCTCGACGTCCTTCAACGCTGGCTGCTTCGCAATGACCGCTGGAACGCGGTCAAGAGCGTAAACCACCTGCGTGTAGATCGGATGTTCGACCCACAGCGTGCCGTCCTGATCGAACGTCGCGATCCGCTCGTCCTGCGGCACGAACATCGGATTCGCCGGGTCGATCGACGTCTGCACGAAGTCGACGATCGCGTTCTTGGCACGGCCAGCGTTCCATGACGGCAGCGGGTCCGTTTGGGCGAGCGCCTGCGCGACGAAGGCGAGCGAGACCAGGAGGGCACATGCTTGAAGGCAATGCACGACTGGTTCGGCGAGCCGGCGTACGACGCGCACGGTGGCGCCAATCCGAGATGGGTAGAGGTAATCGACAGACACCCGGCACTCGATCTAGCGGTCCCAGACCGAAGAGCACTCGCTATGCCATCGTGCTGTCTGCGAAAAGGATTCAATTGTCCGATGTGCGGTAGGAAGTCTCGCGCGGCCGTCCCTCGCGATCACGGTACTCGGTGAGAGGGTCACGAACGTCCGGGACTTCTCAGCCCTTGATTCCGGTGCACCGATACGGGCCCGCGACCGCCCGCCGCGCGTTCTATTTCCCGTCGCCGGTAGCCACCCTGTTGACATGCTCGCGGAATCGGTCCCGGCATGCCTGGGCGGTAGCAAGTAGCTCGACGTATTCGGTGCGGTTGCGAATCGCGGCGAACATCGGGTCGGTTTCAATCGTGACCGCGCAGAAGTTTCGACGGATGGATTCGCGCAGAAGCTGGATGGCCGGCTTCGTGTGACCACAGTACGCGAGGTCGCTCGCCCAGAAGTACAGCGGCTCCGGATCCTCGCGCACGATGTGGAGGCCCATCTGGGACGAATTCTCGCTCCGACGCACATCACGGTCGGGACGCGCGATCAACTCACATCCACCCGTTTCGCCGATCGGCTGAAGCGGCATCCCGAATTCCGAACTGCTCGTGTTCGACGGGTGTGCGCACGCGGCGCTTTACGAGCGCGTCGAGGAATTCAACCAGCGAACGCTGGCGTTCCTGCGGCGTCACGCTGGAGCGGCGGTCGCCTAGCGCGGGCTACTGCGCTCGAACCGATCGGATCAAGTGGCAGGACTAAATGCCCGCGTACCAGGCGTAGCCGCCTTCCGGAGATGCGGAGCCCAGACCCTTGCCGAACCCTTTCAGGCTGTCGGTCACGGCGAGGCGGTTGATGAACTTGACGCTCTTGTAGCCGAGTTGCCGCGGAACCCGCAGCCGCAGCGGACCGCCGAACGCGACCGGCAAGTCGCCGCCGTTCATCGCGTAAGCGAGCAGCGTCTGCGGATGCAGCGCATCGGCCATGTCGATGCTCTCCCACCAAGCGCCCTCGATCGAAAAGTACACGACGTAACGCGCCTGCGGCATGATGCCCGCGGCGCGCAGCACGTCGGCGAGCGGCGTCCCGACCCACTCCGCGACGTACGACCAGCCTTCTTCGCACGCGATTTCAGTGATCTGCCGCCGCACCGGAAACCGCCTGACCTCGTCAAGCGACAGCGACGCGGGCTGCGCGACGAGGCCTTCGACGGAGAGCCGCCAGTCCTTGAAGCCGTCTGCCTGAAGGCGCCTGAAGTGATCGCTCGGCGGCGCGATCTCGTTGGCGAACGGTGGATTCGAGATCTGGCCGCGGCTGAATTCGCGCGCGAGCGAATGTCGAGTGAGGAGCCGTTGCGCGGCATACGTCAGCGACTCGCCGGATCCGTAGATGCCGCCGTGATCAGGCGGGACCAACCCGTAGCGATCGGCGACGCGTTCGGCGACGGCGAGACCCGACAGCCCCGCGGCGGCCGCGAGCCCGCGTGTGATCATCTTGCGCCGTGAGATCGCGCTCATTCAGTTCCTCTCAGGTGGGGCGCGCCCGTGATCATCGACATGACGCGCGTGCCGAATCCAGCGAACCAGACCATCGCGACGTGGACCAGCAGGAACGCCACCAGCAATACCGTCACCAGAAAATGCAGCGTGCGCGCGGACTGCCGGCCGCCGAGCCACGTGGCCGTGGACGGTACCGCCGAGACGAACGCCGGCGACATCGCCAGGCCCGTCCAGATGACGAGCGGGAACAGCACGAAGATTACCAGGATGTAGGTGAGGCGCTGCACGAGGTTGTACGACGATGCATCCGCGGCGACCGGCCGCGCGAATCGAAGGTGCCGCACCAGCTCGCGGGAAAATGCCTGCAACGAACGATCGCCCGCATCCGGCAGCAGGTGTTTGCGGAAATGGCCGCCCGAGGCGCCCCAGATAACATACAGCGCGCCGGTCAGCACCAGAACCCACGCCGCCTCGAAATGGAGATAGCGGCTCCAGCCGTTCTGGTCCGGCAGCACATAGCCATACCCGGTCGGCACGGTTGCACGGGACGAGGGTATCGGGAGCGAGAACAGGGCCGGCGTCAGGACGTTGCCGCTCTCGCCCCAGTAGAAGCGCGGGTGCGAGACGACGATCTCGAGTCCGCTGACCAGCAGCGCGAGGAAGCACACCGTCGTCAGCCAGTGCGTCACCCGTACGAGCGCAGTGTGACGCGGCGCGTCAGTGCGGGCAGCCACGGCCGGCAGTCGATCGACGCTCCACGCAGTCTCGGGCATCAGCGGATACTAGCACCCCGACGAGGTTTCGAGGATCCGCAGCCATTCACTGCTTCGGCGTCGTGCTCTCCTCGGCGATGAACCGCTTCATGCGCTCCTCCAGCACCGGCAGCGGCACCGAGCCAATGGCCAGGATGGCATCGTGAAAGCGCCGCTGATCAAAGCTTGCGCCGAGCTTCTCTTCGGCCTCACGGCGATGACGACGGATCTGTAGTTCGCCAAGCTTGTAGGCCAGCGCCTGTCCTGGCCATGCGATGTAGCGATCGATTTCGGTGGTGATCTCATGCTCGGCCAGAGGCGCACGATCGCGCAAGTAAGTCATCGCCTGCTCGCGCGTCCAGCCGAACTGATGAATGCCGGTGTCGATGACCAGCCGGCACGCCCGCCACATCTCGTACGTCAGCCGGCCCATGTCCTCGTACGGCGTTTCGTAGATCCCCATCACGGTGCCTAGCCATTCCGTGTACAGTCCCCAGCCTTCGCCGTATCCCGAGAACGACGTGCCTCTACGGAAGGCCGGCCGCTCCGGCCCTTCGAGCGCCAACGCCGCCTGGAAGCTGTGTCCCGGCGTGCACTCGTGCAGGGTGAGCGAGGCGAGCGTGTACAACGGGCGCGCCGGCAGGTTATAGGTGTTCATCAGGCACGCCTCGAGGCCGCCGCGGCCGCCGGTATAGATCGGCGCGATCGCATCGGGCACCGGCCGGATGCCGTGCCGGCGCCGCGGCAGGAAGCCGATGGTTTCGGCGAGTTTGTCGTCGGCCTTCTTGGCGACGTAGGCTGAATACGAGAGAAGTTCGCGCGGTGTCCTGGCGTAGAACTGCGGGTCTGTCCTCAGAAACGTGAAGAACTCGGCCATCGTCCCCTTGAAGTTCGCCTTGTCCTTGGTCGCGCGCATCTCGGCCTCGATGCGAGCCACTTCCTTCAGGCCGATGTCGTGAATCTGCTGCGGCGTCAGCGTCAGCGTGGTGTGCTTTTCGATCTGAGCCTGATAGAACGCCTCCCCGTCGGGCATCACCCTGGCGGCCAGCGTCGTGCGAGCCTTCACCAGATACTCGTCCCGAATCATGGTCAGCAGCTTCAGGTAGGCAGGAGCGACGATGTCGTGAATGACGGTGGCGCCTTCGGCGCGAAGCACGTCTTGATCGGCCTGTGTCACGCCGACGGGAAACTGGGTGAACGGCGCGTACAACGGATTGCTGGCGTCGCCCTTGACGTATGGCTCGATCGTCCGATCGCGTCCGAGCACCGACACGCGCGGCACCGAGTAGCCACGCGCCAGACCTGCGCGCATGTTGGCGATCTGTTCGTCGAAGTAGCGCGGAACATCGCGCAGCCGCGCGAGATACGAACGGTAGGCGGCGGCGGTGGCGAAGCCCTGACGCGGCGTGAAGTCGGTCCAGAAGAACGTATCGCTGTTGAAGGGCGCTTCGTAGGTGCGGTACTGCACGTCGCTGACGAGTGCACGTAGAGACGTGCGGAAGATCTGCGCGTTGATCTGCTCTTCGGATGACAGCAGGTCGAAGGGAATGGTGTCGAGCGTGGCGAGCGTTCGCGTCCAATACGCGAGTCTCGCTTGTTGAGACGCGGCATCAACCCGCGGGAAGCGCTCGCCGGCCCCGCGTTCGAGCTCCTGCTGCCGCCAGTTCCATTCCTCGGTATAGAGCGCCCGGAGCCGGGCATCGGCAGACGAAGAGGCTGGCTGCGATTGGGCGGATACCGGCGAGAACAACAGAGCGGCTGCGATCAGGACACCGATCGGCATGACCGGCGCGAAAGGTCTCGACATGGCGCCCGATTATCACACGGCGGTGGCCGTGCCGCGGTTCAGCGAACGACGACTTGCAGATCGACGGTTGCGGAAAAACTGAGTCCGTTGTTGCTGGCCGATACCGAGAGGTTGTTGACGCCGCGCGGGCACGTCAACGTTGATCCGGGACCAGTGCCGCAGCCACCGCTCCACGCCAGCGTCGTGACCGCGCATCGATTCGGATCGGAAAAACCAAGCTGCGCCGCGGTGAGTGTTGCACCCGAGGTGGAATTCGCATCAACGGTGACTGTTTTTGGGCCGGTGAAGATCGGCAGCGTCCGCTGTACCGCGGCCACGGCGTCGACACGCCCGGCGCCTGAGACGTTGTCAACGACTCCGGTGCCGTTCAACGGCACCGCGCTCTTGACGACCAGATCCCGCAACGTGGTTCGGGCGGCATCAGTCGCGAGCGGATTGCCACTGGTCTGGAGCACGCACGGCGCGGCCTGAGCGGTGAGCGCGGCGATCGCAGCGGCATGCGGCGCCGCGGCTGATGTGCCGAAGAACGTTGTTCCGAATGATCCGGCGCCGCTGATCGAGACACCGTCGATCGCCGATACGTCCGGCTTGGTTCGCCCATCGGTCGTGGGTCCCTGGCTGCTGAAGAACTCCACAGTCGAGTTCGTGGTGTCGTTGCACGAGGCGTTCGGGTTGGTGATAAACCGCCCCGACGCAGCGGCCGATGCCGAGCAGATCGCACCGACCGAAATCACGGCCGCCGGCGAACCGCCGGCATCGCTCTGCGCCGTCACGCTGTAGGTCGCGGTGTTGAAATTGTGGCGTTCGTGCCGCCCGGCCGCGAGCGTCTGCGGTCCATCGAAAGCACACTCGGGCTCGAACGAATAGAGATTCAGGTGTCTGGGTTGCGCGGCGTTGTGGTAGTTCTGCACCAGGATCTCAAAGTAGCCGCTCGCGCCGGTGTTGACGAAGTCGATGAACTCTTGCGGGTCCTGGGCACCGCGCTGGGGGTCGTTGCTCGCGGCGACGACGAGTCCGGTCGTTTTCTCGACGAGAAACAGATCGTAGTCGTTCGCCGATCCACCCATCGGATCGTCCCACGACAGGAAGATCAGCACTTCACCGCCGTTCGGCAGAGCAATCACATTGTACGGTTGTGCTCCGAGTCCGAGGACGTCGGTGGTGTTGTCGCTCTGCTGAAACAGATGCAGGTGACCGGTGTCGCCAATCGCCGCCAGGGACGTCGCCTCGATGCCGGAATCCTGATAGACGCCGTAATAGTGCTCGTCGGCGGAATTGCCGACGGCGGTGAAATAGGCCCGGATCGGATAGGCCGGATTGTTCAGCGCCGTCGCGGTGCCTGTCGATACGACGCTCGTGCCGTCAAACGCATCGCCGAAGAAGCCGAGATCGTCGACGACAATGTCGTTGGTGGACGCCAGATAATTCACCGCCTGCACGAACGAGAGATCGGTATCGATGTTCGCGAACGACAATCGCGCGCCCGGCGCGAGGTCGTGGATGATTTCAAGCATCGCCGTCCCTTCGGCGCCGGCGCCATCGAATCCACACGCCGGCACCGCGGGGGGCAACCCCTCGAGATCGCCGTTCTGCTGGAACGATCGGCCGGCAATGCCGCCGGTGGACGACAGCAGCACACCAGTGCTGTTTCGGACGCCGACCGAATCCGGCAGATCGCCGGTGGCGATCGGTCCTCCCGACAGGCCGCTGCAATTGGCACAGCCGCTGGCGAACACCCCCTTGAGTCCGTCGGAGACGACGCCAACGCGTACGCCGGTGCCATCGAGCGATCCCTGCTGCCGCACCACGTCGGCACGGAGGATTCGGTCGCCCTCGGTGGTCGTCAGGCCGCTCAGATGGCGCGCATACGTCGGCAGGCGTATGAAGTCGACGAATGGCAGCGCGGCGATCGACTGCAACCGCGTCGCCGGAACGCGCGCCTGGACTCGTCGCCGCGCTGGATCGGGGATCTCAATGGTGGCTCCGCCGGCGCGCAATTGCGCGAGCCGCTCGTCGTTCACCGCTGACATCAGAATATAGACCTGCACTTCGTTCGCGTCGTTCATGCGTAGCCGCCGCGTCGCCATCGCATCCCGGACAGCTTTCGGCAATGCCTCGCGCGTGATGCGCGCGGTCGGCGTCCGGCTCTGCGCGACAACGCGCGCGTCGTCTTGCGGCACCGCGCTCGCGAGCGTTTGCAGGACAGTGGTGAGCTTCGAGGAATCGACCCGTGCAGGAGTCTGGGCCGAGATATTCACTGTTACGGCAGCGAGCACCGCCGCAACGAAACCATAAAGACAGGGGATTCTCATTGTGGCCTCAGCCTGCCGCAGCAAAACTCAGTCCGGCCCGGGCAGGCGGAAATGCTCCACAAACCTCGCGGCGGACGGAAGCGTCTCCCGAAGATGCCACGGAAAGTGGACGTCGAGTGTTATTCGCGGGTTAGTTCCCGCTGCAGCCAGGCACGGGCGAACTCCCAGTCGCGGAGCACGGTCTTGGACGAGACGTGAAGCGCGACGGCGATCTCGTCAACGGTCAGTCCGCCGAAGAACCGCAGTTCCACGACCCGGCTCTTCCGGTCGTCCATGGCGGCGAGCGCCTGCAGCGCATCGTCCAACCGGATCACGTCCGCATCTGGCGCGTTGCCGCAGAT
>Ga0068863_100000812_pt1 | contig 31340 bp, 21 predicted proteins | sample KBSSwiS62_FD_66596 | JGI IMG/M metagenome (GOLD analysis project Ga0068863, IMG submission 66596) | Switchgrass rhizosphere microbial communities from Kellogg Biological Station, Michigan, USA - KBS Switchgrass S6-2 | ecosystem: Host-associated > Plants > Roots > Rhizosphere > Soil ... | reverse complement strand
TTTCCTGTTCGACTACATCAAGCAGAGCTACCTGATCGCCGCCGACGCGCTGCACGATGCGGTCGGCAACGTCGAGGGCCTCGACGACGCGACGAAGCGCAAGGTCAACTTCTTCACGCGCCAGTACATCGACGCGCTCGCGCCGTCGAACTTCGCGCTCACCAATCCCGAGGTGTTTCGCGAGACGATCGCGACCGGCGGGCAGAACCTCGTCAAGGGGCTGCACAACCTCCTGGACGACATCGAGCGGGGCGACGGGCAGCTGCGGATCTCGATGACGGATCCCAAGGCCTTCGAGCTCGGCGTCAACATCGCGACGACCCCCGGGAAGGTCGTCTTCCAGAACGAGCTGCTCCAGCTCATCCAGTACGAGGCAACCACGGCGAAGGTCGCGAAGCGGCCGCTCCTCATCATCCCGCCATGGATCAACAAGTACTACATCCTCGATCTCCGCGAGAAGAACTCTTTCGTCAAGTGGGCGACCGACCAGGGGCTCACGGTCTTCGTGATCTCGTGGGTGAATCCCGACGGCAAGCTCGCGCACAAGGATTTCGAGGACTACCTGACGGAAGGCACGCTTGCCGCGCTCGGCGCGATCGAGAAAGCCACCGGCGAGAAGGAAGTCAACGCCGTGGGCTATTGCCTCGGCGGCACGCTCCTCGCCGCCACGCTCGCCTACATGGCGGCCACCAGGGACAAGCGGATCGTCAGCGCGACGTTCATGACGTCGCTCGTCGATTTCTCCCGCGCGGGCGAGCTCGAGGTGTTCATCGACGACGAGCAGGTCGCCTCGCTCGAGCGCAAGATGAACGAACGCGGCTATCTCGAGGGGAGCGAGATGGCCAACACGTTCAACATGCTGCGCTCGAACGATCTCATCTGGTCGTTCGTCATCAATAACTATCTTCTGGGCCGCGACCCCTTCCCATTCGATCTCCTGCACTGGAACTGCGATTCCACGCGGATGCCCGCGAAGATGCACAGCTTCTACCTGCGCAACATGTACATGAAGAACCTGCTGCGCGAGCCGGGCGCGATCACGCTCGCGAACGTGCCGATCGACCTGTCTAAGATCACCGTGCCGACGTACTTCGTCTCCGCGATCGAGGACCACATCGCGCCCTGGAAGACGACGTACGCCGGCCCGCAGCTCGTGTCGGGCAAGTCGCGATTCGTGCTGTCGGGCTCCGGTCACATCGCGGGCATGATCAACCCGCCGTCCGCGAAGAAATACGGGTTCTGGACCAACGACAAGCTGCCCGAGACCGCCGATGCGTGGCTCGAAGGCGCGAAGCAGCACGAGGGGTCGTGGTGGGAGAACTGGCGTGCCTGGCTCCATCCCCACGACGGTGCTTCGGTCCCGGCGCGCGTGCCGGGCAAAGGCAAGCTCAAGGTGATCGAGCCCGCGCCCGGTGCCTACGCCCGCATTCGCGCCGACGAAACGTGACCGCGCGCGCCCTGTCGAAAAACTAGGCCAGTTGCCAGGAGAAACGCCATGAGACATTCAGCCATGCATGCCGTTTGCGCCGCCGTCGCGGCCCTCACGTTGACCGCAGGCTCCGCGGCGGTCGCGCAGACGTGCCGCGATTGCGGAGAGGTCGTCTCCGTCCGCTTCGTCGAGGAAAAAGGCAAATCGTCGGGATTGGGCGCCGTGATCGGCGGTGTCGCCGGAGGGGTGCTGGGACATCAGATCGGCAGCGGCACCGGACGCACGGTGGCAACCGTGGCGGGCGCTGCCGGCGGAGCCTACGCCGGCAACGCGGTCGAGAAGAACAAGAACAAGAACAGCTATTGGCTCGTCGCGATCAAGATGGACGGCGGCAACACGAGAAGCTTCCATTACTCGAGCGAGCCCGCCGTGCACGAGGGGGAACGCGTGAAGCTCGTCGACGGCGGCCGACGGCTCGCGCTGATCGCCAAGTAGCGCGCATCCGGTATGGTCAGCGTCGCGGTTCGGGCGCTGCAGGCGGCTCCGGCACCGATCTCGCCACGCCTCGGCTGGGGGCCTGACTCGCTGCCGGCGAAGGCGCGGGCGGGCCGGGCGCAACCGGCACCGGCGCAACCGCCGCCGGCGCAACTCTCGGTGCGACGCTCGTCGGGGGCGCGGCTCTCGGTGCGACGCTCATCGGGGGCGCGGCTCGCGGCGCGACGCTCGTCGGGGGCGCGGGTGCGGCGCCCGTCAGCGTGCTGGATGCGGGAGGCGCGAGCCCGGCAGGTGGCGTCGGGCGCGTGGGCGTCCTTTGCGGCGGTATGTCCGTGGATGACGGGCCGTTCCGGCGCGCGCCATACGCGGGAGCGACGGCCGGCATCGCAGGCGCGGTGGCCGGTACCGCACCCGGGCGCGCCGATCGCGTCGTCGCCGCAGAACCCCCCTCCGCCGTCGGCGTTCTTGCATAGGTCGAAGCCGCGCGTGGAACCACGCCCGAATCGGACGGCGGTCTTGGCACCTGCCGCTCTGGCATGCGTATCGGCGGGATGGTTCGCATCGGGGTCGCGGACGACGCGAGCTCGCCGGGCACGCTCACGAGATTCGGCCGCACCGGCGCGCGGCCGGCCAGCGTGGTCGCCGGAACGGCGGACAGTGCACCGGGGACCGCAAGATTCACGTGCCGGCCGGAAGGCGCGCTTCCGCCTGCCGTCGGGTTGATGCCGTAGGGCCGGTTGTAACGCGCCCAGCAGTTGGCAGAGCACCGCCGCCAGCTCGGGTAGTAAGGCTCGCGCCAACCGAGCGGCACCCAGCCGTACAGCGGCCGGCCGCCCGACACTCCAACGCCGAAGCCCGCGCCGCCGTACCACGCCACGAGCGCGGGCGCCCAGACGGGCCGTGCGACGTAACCGCCGGGACACCAGCCCCAGCGGCCGCGAACGAACGCCCAGCGGCCGTAGTGGAACGGCGCATAGCCCCACGGCGCGCTGTCGACCCAGGTGGGTCCCCATACGCCGATGTCGACCCAGTAACCGTCGCTGTAGGGCGCCCAGTTCGGAGCCGTGGCATTCGGAAACCACACCGGGCCGTATTCGGGCGTGTTTTGCCACGCGCCGTACCGGTCGAGATCCGAAGCGCCGACCATTTGCCGCGAGACGTAGGCGGCGGTGCGCGAGCCCTCGTAACCGCGGTCGCGATTCGCGCTCCACGCGTCGAACGCGTCGGCGGCCTGGGCGTAGCGCACCTCGGAGACGACCGGTTCGCGTCCGCCCGTCGTGATCGCCTGACCGGCGAGCACTTGGCGCGCCTCGCCCGGGAGCGCTACGTTCGCTTCGCCTTCCCGAACGATGAGCGTCGTGCTCTCGCGGTCCCGCGCGACCTCGATGCGATAAAGACCGGGGCGCACAAGGGTGAGCTGCGAGTTCGGCGTATCGATGAACGTCGCCTCGCCGGCACCCTGGTCGCGCACGCGCACGATGACGCGTCCCTGCGCGACGAACAGCGTGAGCTGCCGGTCATCGAGGCGCACGACGTGCACATTCGTATCGCCGGCGAGCCGGAATTGTCCTCCGCCGTAGTCGATCTCCGCGCGCCCATCCGTCGACGCCCACAGGTTGGCCCCCGACGTGACGGGATAGTTGATGCCGACGGGCTCCCAGTCGTCCGGCCGATCCTGCGTCGAGAAGAGAATCTGCCCCCCGAAGTCCGCGAGCCGACCCACGCGGCCCGGCAGATCCTCGTCCTGGGCCGACGCGGCCGCGTTGAAGATCGCAAGCCCCAGCGCGACGACGCCGATCGCGACCCTGCGCCACCATTGCCCGGGCGCTCTATTCCGCTCGCGCATTGCGTGTCCTCCCCTCATCTTGTTGTAAACGGCCCGGCGCAAGCGAGGGTTGACCCGCACGAAGTGAAAGGACCGCTCGATTAAGTTAAGATAACCCTTCCACACGGGCTCGTCCGTCAACAAGAACTTCCATCAGGAGACACCCATGCGCACGCTTCAACGAAGCCTGCTCTCAACCACGATCGCGCTTTCGCTGCTCGGGTCAGCGCTCACGGCTGGCACGGCAGCGGCGCAGTTCAACAATGTCTACTTCTTCGGCGACAGCCTGACGGACGCCGGCTCGTACAAGCCGGTGCTGCCTCCCGGCACGGGACTCTTCACGACCAATCCCGGACCCGTGTGGGCGCAAGTGTTCGGAGCGAACTACGGCGTCGTCGTCACCCCGGCGAACCAGGGTGGCACCGACTATGCGCAAGGCGGCGCGCGGGTGACGAGCCTGCCGGGCGTCCCGGCGACGGCTCCCACAGGCAGCGCAGTGCCGATCGCATCGCAGATCAGTCAATTTCTCGGGAAGGGTCCGGCGAATCCGAACGCGTTCTACTCGGTGTGGGGTGGCGCGAACGACATCTTCTATCAGCTCGGCCTCGCGGGGGCGGGCCTCGCGACGCCGACGCAAGTGCAGCAGGCGGTCGGTCTCGCCGCCGGCCAGCTCGCGCAGGCCATCGGCGCGCTCTACGGCGGGGGCACGCCGTTCGTCACCGTGATCAACGTGCCCGATCTCGGCAGGACGCCGGCAGGGGTCGCCTCCGGGCAGCCTGCCACGTTCACCGCGCTGTCGTCGCTCTTCAACTCGACGATGTTCGCCGCGCTCAACACGACGCAGATTCCGACGATGCGCGTCAATGCGTTCGCGCTGCTGAACGAAGTGCTCGCGGATCCGACCACGTACGGCTTCGCGAACACGACCACGCCCGCGTGCGGTGCCACGCCTTCGCTCGTCTGCACGTCGGCCAACTTCGTCACGCCATCGGCGGCGCAGACGTTCCTATTCGCCGACGGCGTGCATCCGACGACAGCGGGGCATGCGCTCATCGCGCAGGCCGTGCTGTCGATGATCACCGGTCCGCAACAGATGGGGGCGCTGGGCGACGCGCCGATCGCCGTCGAACGGGCGAACTTCCGCGCACTCGACAACCGCATGTGGTCGAGCCTCAATGCGCCGCGCACACAGGGCAAGTTCCAGGGCTGGGCTGCCTACGACTACAGTCACGGAGACCTGCCCACGAACGGCAGCGGCCACAGCAACACGGTTGCAGTCGGGCTCGACATGAAGCTTTCCGACAACATGCTCGCGGGCGCGATGTTCGGCTACACCGACGAGAAGGGCGACTTCGGCGGACCCGGTGGCGGCTACACGCTGAAGCAGCCTGTGGGCACGCTCTACGGCGGATACGGCGACGGCCCGTGGTACGTCGGCGCGACGCTCGGTGCGGGCAATCTCAATTACTCCGACATCTCGCGCGTCATCCCGCTCGGCGCCGCGCTGCGCACCGAGAATGCGGATGCCAACGGTTACGAATACACGGGCCGTCTCCTCGGCGGCTACTGGTTCACGGCGCGCGACTTCATGCACGGTCCGTACGCCGAGCTCCAGTACACCAAGGCGGTCGTGAAACAGTTCTCCGAGCAGAGCTCGGACAGCGTCGCGCTCAATTACGACCGGCAGGACCGCAAGTACCTGTTGTGGAGCCTGGGCTGGCAGGTCACCGGCACCTTCGGCGCGATCCGCCCGTATGCGCGCGCGACGTGGGAGTATGACTCCAAGGATCAGGACCGCAGCGTCTGCGCTTCTTCCGTCACGCTTGGCGGCCACTATTGCCTGCCGACCTCGAAGCCCGACAACAGCTATGCGCTCTTCAACCTGGGCGCGAGCACCGAGCTCGGCGGCATCACCGGATTCATCGCGGGATCGGCGACTGCCGGCCGCACCGACGGCAACTACTGGGCCATCACCATCGGGCTGCGCGCGCCGCTGTAACGCGGACGGCCGCGGGCGCCGGGGCGCGTTCGGGGCGATCGGCTCTTTGCGCCCGGCAAAGCCGATTCAGCCAGGCGTCCGCGGCTTTCTCGGCGCGCGAGCGAAAAGCGCGTCGTAGATGGGCCGCGGCATCATGCGCAGCACGGTTCCGGCGAACGCCATCGGCCATGGCAGCACATAGAATTTCTGCCGGCGCTCGATGGCGCGCATGATGCGCCGCGCGGCCTCGTCGGCATCGAGGAGGAACGGCATCCGATACGGATTTCGCGCGGTCATCTCCGTCGCGATGTAGCCCGGGCAGATCGTCAGCACGGCGACTCCGTTGTCGCGCTCCTCGATGCGCAGACTCTCGAGATAGGCGATGGCCGCAGCTTTCGACGCCGAGTACGCGCTCGACCCCGGGAGGCCGCGAAATCCGGCGATGCTCGCGATGCCGACGAGCGCGCCGTGCCGCGAGGTGCGCATCGCCCCTACAAACGGCGCGAAGGTGTTCACGATGCCGAGCACGTTCGTGTCGAGAGTGGCTCGAAACGTGGGCAGGTCGGCGGGCTCGGTCAGCACGCCCCTCGAGACGCCGGCATTGGCGATGACCGCATCGGGACAACCGAAACGCGCGATGAACTCGGTAGCAGCGGTGGCGAGGGCGTCGACGTCGCGAACGTCACCGGTGTAGACCGCGCGGCGCTCGAGCGGCAGTGACGCCGCGACCTCGGCGAGCTCCTTACGACGCCGCGCGAAAAGACCGACGTTCGCTCCTGCGCGGGCATAGGAACGCGCGAGCGCGGCGCCGAGTCCTGCGGAGGCGCCGGTGATGAAGACGTTACGGGCGCGCGTCAATCAACTCTTGGAGCGCTCCGCGCGCGCCTTCGCGACGAGAGTGTCGATCAGCGGCGGAATCGCCGCGTGCGAAGGAACCTGATTGCTCATGTACTTGCCGTCGACGACCACCAGCGGTACGGACTGCACCTGATACGCCTGCGCCGCCATTTTGGCGCGGTTGACCTTGCCGCCTATCGCGAACGAGTTGTACATGTCCTCGACCTTCTTCCGGTCGAGTCCCTGGCTCGCGGCCCAGTCGAAGAAGCTCTTGTCCTGCCACAGCGGCTGTCCCTTCGAGTGGATCGCGACGAAGACCGCCGGCGAGAGGCGCGCCTCTTCGCCCAGCGCCTCGAGCGTGTAGTAGATCCGCGCCAGCGGAACCCAGCGATCCTGGAACATGACCGGGATGCGGCGAAACTGCACGTCGGCCGGCTTGGTCTTGAGCCAGTTCTGGAGGATCGGCTCGAACTCGCCGCAATGCGGGCAGCCGTAGGAGAAGAACTCGATGACCTCGATGTTCTTGCCCGTTTCGACCGGCTGCGGGTTCTTGAGCCGCAGATATTCCTTGCCCTCCTCCGGCGCCGTCTGCGCTGTCGCATGCAGCGAATACGACGAGCACAGCAACGCGAGAAGGAAAAACGCGGCAAGCCGGAATGCCGAAAGTGCGGCGAGCCGGCGCATCAACGGGGGAAGCGGATACATGTCGCTGTTCTCCATGGCTTTTGAGTCGTCATTGGGCTGCCTCACCACCGGGCGAGTTCCCGGCGCGAGGCGTCATTTGATCACAGCGGCTTCAAACCCTCGCTTCGCAAGCTCGCTCTTCATGCGGTTCAACTCGTCCGTGTTGTCGTATGGCCCGAGTCGAACGCGATAGCGCTGTCCCTTGTCCGGGAGGCTGACCGGCTGGATCGCCGCCTCCCAGCCGGCGAGCGCGAGCCGCGCGCGAAGGTTTTCGGCTTCCGACTCGGTCGAGAACGATCCTGCCTGGAGCCAAAAGCGCTCGGGGGCTTTCGCGGCTTTGTCCGCTGCAGCCTTGTCGGCCGCCGCCTTGTCCGCTTGCAAAGCCCGCTCGTCCATCTTGGCGACCGCCTTGTCCTGAGCACCGCCCTTCGATACCCGAGGCTCCTCGCCGCCCGGCAATATCTTGTAGAAATCGAAGCGTGGCTTCTCGCCGGTCGCATCGGCGCGACCGGAGCGCGGCGAGTCCTTCGCCGCATCGCGCGCGCCCTCGCGTGCCGGCGTCGTCGAGACGTACGGGTTGCCCGCCTTCATGAGGTAGAACGCAACGGCTGCGGCGAGCAATAGTCCGAGCGCAACGCCGATGAAGATGCCGAACAGCGTTCCCCCGAACCCCGACTTGCGGGACGGCACGGGGCGTCGCCTTGCGGCCTGCGCAGGTCGGGCAGCGGTGCGGGAAGTCATTGCACGGATGGGTAGCAACGTAACATCTGCGAGCGTCACATCTGATCCGGTGCGCCGATGCCCAGCACGGCGAGCCCGTTCTTCACGACCTGGCCCGTCGCGGCGACGAGTGCAAGGCGAGCCTGCTGCGTGCGCCGATCCTCGACCAGGAATCGCTCCGCATTATAGTAACTGTGGAATTCGGCGGCCAATTCGCGCAGGTAGGCGGTCGCGAGGTGCGGCGCGAGCTCGCGCGCCGCGAGCTCGAGCTCCGCGGGAAACGCAGCGAGCCGGCGCAAGAGCGCCTCCTCGAACGGACTGGAAAGCGGCGACAGATCCGCGTTCGCAAGCGCCGTCCTTGCCTCCGGCGAGATCCCGGCCTGGCGCATCACCGACTCGACGCGCGCATTCGCGTACTGGACGTAGTAGACCGGATTGTCGAGCGTCTGCGAGCGCGCGAGGTCGATGTCGAACGTGAATTCGCTCTCCGCCTTGCGCGCGACGAGAAAGAATCTAACGGCATCGCGGCCGCCGACTTCGTCGATCAGCTCGCGCAGCGTGAGATAGCTCCCGGCGCGCTTGCTGACCTTCACTTCCTCGCCGCCTTTCATCACCGTGACCATCTTGTGGATGATGTAGTCCGGGTAGCCTGCGGGAATGCCGAGCCCGGCCGCCTGCAATCCGGCCCGCACGCGCGTGATGGTGCTGTGATGGTCCGAGCCCTGCACGTTGATGACGGTGCCGAACCCGCGCTCCCACTTCGTCACGTGATAGGCGACATCGGGGACGAAGTACGTGTAGCCGCCCTCCGATTTGCGCATCACCCGGTCTTTGTCGTCGCCGAAATCGGTGGTCTTGAGCCATAGAGCGCCGTCGGCTTCGTAGGTCTTTCCCGACGCGATCAGGCGGTCGATCGTGGATTCGACCCGCCCGTCCGAGTACAGCGAGCTCTCGAGAAAATAGTTGTCGAACCGCACGCCGAACGCGAGCAGATCGCGATCCTGCTCGCGCCGCAGTTCCGCGACGGCGAAGCGGCGGATCGAGTCGATGTCGCCCAGGTTGTGCCCGACTTCATCGAGGTAGCGCTGCGCAAGCTCCTTGATGTACGCGCCGCGATATCCGTCCTCCGGCAGGCTCGCGTGCTCGCCCAGAATCTCCTGCGCGCGCACGCGCACGGACACCGCGAGGTTCTCGATCTGCTGGCCGGCGTCGTTGTAGTAGAACTCGCGCGTGACGGCCGCGCCCTGCCATTCGAGAAGCCGCGCGAGCGCATCGCCGAGCGCCGCCTGGCGCCCGTGCCCCACGTGCAGCGGTCCGGTGGGATTGGCCGAAACGAACTCGACCATCACGCGCTCGCCGCGGCGCGACTCGCCGCGCCCGAACCGCGCGCCTTCGGCGAGGATGCTTTTCACCACCGACTGTCGCGCGGACGGCGTCACGAAGATGTTGATGAAGCCCGGGCCTGCGATCTCGATCTTCTGCACGAGATCGGATTGGGGCAGCGCGGCGATCAGCGCCTGCGCAACGTCGCGCGGACTCTTCTTCAGCGCTTTCGCGTGCTGGAGTGCGACGTTCGTCGCGAAATCGCCGTGCTCCGGCTGTTTCGGCCGGTCGAGCTCGATCTCCGCGTCGGCGCGTTCCGGTGCGATGGCAGCGACACCTTCGCGCAGCAGATCCTTCAGCTGATGACGCAGTTCGGACATGGGGGCCGCAAGGTTATCACGCGAAGCCGAGGGGATCGACGTCGAGCGCCGCCCGAACGCGGCGGCCCGGCAACGCAGCGATCGCGCCTCGCCAGTGTGGAAGAAAGCGCTGCATCGCGCTCTTCTCGACTGCGCGAGCCAGCACCTGCCCGCGCTCGAGTCCCGCTCGTCGCGGCAAGGACGCCGGCACGGGTGCGAAGACCTCCACGCGGTCCGATCGTGCGCGCGCTACGCTGCGTCCCGCCTCGCTCGCGGCGGCAAGGAAACCGTCCACCGCATCGCGATGTGTCGCTTCGGCCGTGAGCAGGGCGAGGCACGCGAACGGCGGAAGCATGGCCGCTTGCCGTTCGGCAAGCAGGCTTTCCGCGAAGCTTTCGTAATCGTGCGCGACGAGCGCGCGCGCCAGCGGATGCGTCGGGAAGTCGGTCTGCACTATCACTTCGCCGGAAAGATCGGCGCGGCCGGCGCGCCCCGCCACCTGGAACAGGAGCGACGCGAGGCGCTCGGTCGCGCGGAAGTCGCCGCTGTAGAGGGCGTTGTCCGCGCCCAGCACGCCCACGAGCGTCAAGCGCGGGAAGTCGTGGCCCTTGGCGAGCATTTGCGTGCCGACCAGGATGTCGACTTCGCCTGCGTGAACGCGCTCGCGCACACCGGAGAAGGCGCCCTTGCGCCTCGTGCTGTCGCGATCGATGCGCTCGATGCGTGCCTGCGGAAAGCGCTCGGCGAGCGCTTTCTCGAGCCGCTGGGTGCCGTAGCCCACGGGAACGAGATCCACGTTGCCGCAGTCGGGACAAGTCCGCGCGAGCCGATCCGTGTGACCGCAGTGGTGACAGCGCAGATCCGCCGTCTCGCGATGCACGACGAGCCGCGCGCTGCAGCGGGGACAGCCCGCTTGCCATCCGCAGGCCGAGCACAGCAGCGAGACCGCGAAGCCGCGCCGGTTGATGAAGACGAGCGACTGCTCGCCGCGCGCGAGCCGCGTGGCAATCGCTGCGATGAGCGGCGGACCGATGCCTTCGACGGAGCCGGCGTCGCGGTTCGCAGCGAGACGCACGTCGGGCAGGCGCGCAGGCGCCGCCGCGCGGCGCGGCAGCTTGAGCCAGCGATAGCGTCCACCCTGGGCATGCGCGAGCGACTCGAGCGACGGCGTCGCGCTCCCCAGCACCACCGGTACGCTGCGCTGCCGCGCGCGCCACACCGCGACGTCGCGTCCGCTGTAGCGAACGCCGTCCTGCTGCTTGAACGACGGATCGTGCTCTTCGTCGACGACGATCAGGGACAGTCGCGGCAGCGGCGTGAACACCGCGAGCCGTGTGCCGAGGACGAGATCGGCTTCGCCCGACGCGGCGCTGCACCAGTTCGCGCGGCGCTGCGCGGGCGAAAGCCGGCTGTGCAGCGTCACGGTCCGGCGGCCAGGCAGCGCATCGCGAATCCGCTCGTGGAATTGCGGCGTCAGATTGATCTCGGGCACGAGAATCAGAACCTGCCCATGCGCCGCAATCCGCTCGGCCGCCGCCGAGAGGTAAACCTCGGTCTTTCCGCTTCCCGTGATGCCCTGCAGCAGGCACGGCGCGAACGATCCTGCGACGTCGCGCAGCGCCTCGCACGCGCGCTGCTGATCGGCGTTCTGGGACACCGCTCGAGCGTTGCTGTCGCGATCCGGTTCCGCGGCATGTTCCGACGCGGGTGATGGCGCCTTGCGCGGCGCCGCGCTCGCGAGCGGCGGCAACATTTGTGCGAGCGCGAGCCCGAGCGGCTCCTGGTAATACGTGGCCACGAATCGCGCGAGCTCGAGCACGTCCGCAGGCAAAGGCGGGATCTCGCTCCGGAGCTCATCGATCGGTTGCAGCTTGTCACGCGGCACGTCGGTCGACGGTGCGACGTCGACGACCACGCCGGCGAGCGAGCGGCGCGCGAGCCGCACGCGCACGAGCGCGCCGCGCTCGACGACAAGACCCTCCGGGATCCAGTAATCGAACGTCGTGTCGGCGGCAACAGGAAGGGCGATGCGCGCTATCGCCATATCGTCACGCAGCGACCGAACCGCTCAACTCGCGCGGCTTGCGCGCGTCTTCTTGCGGTGCGCGAAATGCTCACCGCGCGCCGCAGCAACGGTCGGCAAGTCCTTGGTTTGTAACGCCCACAAAAATCGGTTCACAAGCGCTGTGGATAATCTTGTGAGTAAGTGGCTGGAAGCATTTACCGGGCCAGTATCCGCTCCCGCGCACGGTCCCGATGCACGCTGGGACGACCCATTTTTTTCGCTTGATTTTCAATCGATTAAGGCGTCGCTACGGGAGCGACCGCGCGGGTGACGACGGCCTCGCGAAAACGTCATCGCCGTGTGCATAACTGACGGTTTGGAACCTCAAATTGTCGCCGTGTCAATAGCTGCGCGCCACAAATCATCTAAGGCGTAATTCCGGCGCAACACTTTCGTCCGGCGATGCGCGCAAAGCTGCCGCGCGCAGCGCCCGCGACTCGCGGTGGACGGTCTCGACAAGAACCGCGACGTTGTCCGGCGGCGTCGCGGGGACGATGCCATGCCCCAGGTTGAAGATGTGGCCCGGCGCGGGGCCTGCTGCCTGCACGATGGCCTTCGCCGCGCTCGCGACCGCCGCTTCGCCGGCCAGCAGTGCGATGGGATCGAGGTTGCCCTGCAGCGCGACACGGGCGCCGACGCGGCGACGAGCGGCCGCAAGGTCCGCTGTCCAGTCGAGGCCGACGCACTGCGCGCCGCACGACGCCAGCGAATCGAGCCACTGCCCACCGCCTTTCGTGAATACGATCGCCGGAATTCTCCTTGCGTCCGGGGCCGGGTCGAGTGCCGCGAGCACGGACTGCATCGGCGCCAGCGAGTGCGCGTGGTAAGCCTCCGTCGTGAGGAGGCCGCCCCACGTGTCGAACAGCATCACCGCGTCGACACCCGCGCGGATCTGCTCGTTGAGGTACGCGGCGACCGCGCGCGCGTTCACGTCGACGAGGCGCTGCAGCAGGTCCGGACGCTCGTGGACCATCCGGCGCACCGCCGCGAAGTCAGGACTGCCGGCGCCTTCGATCATGTAGCACGCGAGCGTGAACGGGCTTCCCGCGAAACCGATCAGCGGCACGCGGCCTCGAAGTGCGCGCTTGATCTCCGCGATCGCATCGAACACGTATCGCAGCCGCGACATGTCCGGTACCTGCAAGGCGGCGATCGTGCTCTCGTCCGCGGCGCGGCGCTCGAACCGCGGGCCTTCTCCTTCGGCGAAGAAAAGCCCGAGCCCCATGGCGTCGGGCACCGTCAGGATGTCGGAGAACAGGATCGCCGCGTCGAGCGGAAAGCGGGCGAGTGGCTGCAGCGTGACTTCGCTCGCGAGCGCGGGCGTCTGCGCGAGCTTAAGGAAGCTGCCCGCTTTCGCGCGCGTCGCGTTGTATTCGGGCAGGTAGCGCCCGGCCTGCCGCATCAGCCAGACCGGCGTGTACGGGGTAGGCTCGCGTGCGAGCGCGCGGAGAAAGACGTCGTTCTCGAAGGTCGGCATCGCCGGAGCAGCGCCGAAATCAGCGTGGGAGCTCGGAGCTCCCCATCAGGAACTGGTCGACGGCGCGCGCGCACTGCCGGCCCTCGCGGATGGCCCAGACGACGAGCGATTGTCCCCGCCGCATGTCGCCGGCGGCAAAGACCTTCGGGACCGACGTCCGGTAGTCCTCCGTATCCGCGCGCACGTTGCCGCGCGGGTCATGCGCGACCGCGAGCTCTTCCAGCATGCCGGCGCGCACGGGCCCGGTGAAGCCCATCGCCAGCAGCACGAGGTCTGCCTTCATCTCGAACTCCGAGCCGGGGACCTCGACCATCTTCATGGCGCCGCTCTCGTCCTTGCGCCACTCGACGCGAACCGCGACGAGCTTCTCCACGCGCCCATCGCTGCCTTCGAAACGCTTCGTGGCGACGGCCCAGTCGCGATCGCAGCCTTCCTGGTGCGACGACGACGTGCGCAGCTTGACCGGCCAGTAAGGCCACGTGACCGGCTTGTTTTCCTGCTGCGGGGGCTGCGGCAGAAGCTCGAACTGCGTGACCGATTTCGCACGCTGGCGGTTCGACGTGCCGACGCAGTCGGAGCCCGTGTCGCCGCCGCCGATGACGATCACGTGCTTGCCCGTGGCGACGATCTGGTCCTGCACACGGTCGCCCGCAACGACGCGATTCTGCTGCGGCAGGAACTCCATCGCGAAGTGGATTCCGGCGAGATCGCGGCCGGGCACCGGAAGATCGCGCGGCGCTTCCGCCCCTCCCGTCAACGCGACGGCGTCGAACTCGGCGACGAGCGCCGCTGCCGCCACGTCCCGGCCGACGTGAACGCCCGGCCGAAACTCGACGCCTTCCGCCGACATCTGCGCCATTCGCCGGTCGATCAGGTGCCGCTCCAGCTTGAAATCGGGAATGCCGTAACGCAGCAGCCCTCCGATACGATCTGCCTTCTCGTACAGCACGACATCGTGCCCGGCCCTGGCGAGCTGCTGCGCGCAGGCAAGCCCTGCCGGCCCGGAACCCACGACGGCGACGCGCTTGCCGGTCTTCACCATCGGCGGCAGCGGCGCGACCCAGCCTTCCTCCCAGCCCTTGTCGATGATGAAGTGCTCGATCGACTTGATGCCGACGGGATCGTCGTTGATGTTGAGCGTGCATGCTTCCTCGCACGGCGCGGGGCAGATGCGGCCCGTGAACTCGGGGAAGTTGTTGGTCGAGTGCAGCACGTCGAGCGCCGCGCGCCACTGCTTCGTATAAACGAGGTCGTTCCAGTCCGGAATGATGTTGTTGACGGGACAGCCGGTCTGGCAGAACGGAATGCCGCAATCCATGCAGCGCGCGCCCTGCCTGGACGCCGAGTCGGCATCGAGCGTGAGCACGAACTCGCGGTAGTGCGAGACGCGCTCCTTCGGCGGCTCGTACACCTCGGCCACGCGCGCCAGCTCCATGAAGCCGGTGATCTTGCCCATCAGTAGATCCTCACGGGGCTCATGGCGGCCTCTTTGATCAGCCGGTGGTCGAGGTTGGTCCGTTGTCGGCCGCCGGCAATCGCGGGGCGCCCCGCCCTTCGGGCCTTGGCTCGCTTACGCTCGCCCGCCCAGCTCATGCCGCCACCTTCACTGCCGCGGCCTTGTCCGCCGCCTTCGCCGCGTACATCTCCGTCAACGCGCGCTTGTACTCGTTGGGGAACACCTTGACGAACTTGCGCCGCGCCGCGTCCCAGCCGTCGATGATGGAAAGGGCCAGCGTGCTGCCCGTGAAGCGCAGGTGGCGCTCGATCATTTCGCGCACCAGCGCCTCGTCGGTACGGCCGAGATGCGCGAGGCGGCCGTGACCGGCGGCGGCGAGCTCCTTCTCGGCTTTCGCCTGCTCCGCTTCCGCAAGCAACGGCTCGAGCGCGACCATCGCGGCGTTGCAGCGCTCGGCGAACGTTCCGTCCTCGTCGTACACGTAAGCGATGCCGCCGCTCATCCCGGCGGCGAAGTTCCGTCCGGTGCGTCCCAGCACGACGACCGTGCCGCCGGTCATGTATTCGCAACCGTGATCGCCGGTGCCTTCGACGACCGCGGACGCGCCCGAGTTGCGCACGCAAAACCGCTCGCCCGCGACGCCGCGGTAGTACGCCTCGCCGGCGATTGCGCCGTACATCACCGTGTTGCCGATCACGATGTTCGCTTCCGGTCTCGCGGGGCACGCGGGATCGGGATAGACCACGATGCGGCCTCCGGACAGGCCTTTGCCCACGTAATCGTTGGTCGCGCCTTGCAGCTCGAACGTGATGCCGTGCGCGAGGAACGCGCCGAAGCTCTGTCCGGCCACGCCTTCGAACGCCACGTGGATCGTGTTGTCGGGGAGCCCTGCGTGGCCGTACTTCCGCGCGACGGCGCCGGACAGCATCGCGCCGACCGAGCGGTTGGCGTTGCGGATCTTGAAGGCGAGCCGCGCGGGCTCTTTCTTGTCGATCGCCGGCGCGGCGGCGGCAATGAGGCGGTGGTCGAGGGCGCCGGCGAGGCCGTGATCCTGCGTCTCGCAATGCCGACGCGCGACGTCCACGGGCATGGGCGGCTGGAAGAAGATCCGCGAGAAATCGAGGCCCGCGGCCTTCCAGTGCTCGATGCCGCGCCGCATGTCGAGAAGATCCGCGCGGCCGATGAGGTCGGCGAACCGGCGGACGCCCAGCTTCGCCATCAGCTCGCGCACTTCCTCGGCGACGAAAAAGAAATAGTTGACGACGTGCTCGGGCTGGCCTGTGAAGCGGCGCCGCAACTCGGGATCCTGGGTCGCGATGCCGACGGGACACGTGTTCAGGTGACACTTGCGCATCATGATGCAGCCCTCGGCGACGAGCGGCGCCGTCGAGAAGCCGAATTCGTCGGCGCCGAGCAGCGCGCCCACGATGACGTCGCGGCCGGTCTTGAGCTGGCCGTCCACCTGGACCGCAATGCGACCGCGCAGGCGGTTCATCACCAGCGTCTGCTGCGTTTCGGCGAGGCCGAGCTCCCACGGCGTACCCGCGTGCTTGATCGACGACTCCGGCGACGCGCCGGTGCCGCCGTCGTGCCCGGCGATCGTCACGTGGTCGGACTTCGCCTTCGCCACGCCCGCCGCAACGGTACCGACGCCGACCTCGGAAACGAGCTTCACCGAAATCGATGCCTGGTCGTTCGCGTTCTTGAGATCGTGGATGAGCTGCGCCAAGTCCTCGATCGAGTAGATGTCGTGATGCGGCGGCGGCGAGATGAGTCCGACGCCGGGAACGGCGTAGCGCAACTCCGCGATGTAGCCCGAGACCTTGTGGCCGGGGAGCTGCCCGCCTTCGCCGGGCTTTGCGCCTTGGGCGATCTTGATCTGGAGCTGGTCCGCGTTGACGAGATATTCCGCGGTCACGCCGAATCGCGCCGAGGCCACCTGCTTGATCTTCGAGCGCAGCGAGTCGCCTTCCTTCAGCGCGATGTCGGTCACCACGGACGGGATACGCGACTTGAGCGTTTCACCGGCCTTGACGGGCGCATAGCGCTGCGAGTCCTCGCCGCCTTCGCCGGTGTTCGACTTGCCGCCGATGCGGTTCATTGCGACGGCGAGCGTGGTGTGCGCCTCGGTGGAGATCGACCCGAGGCTCATCGCGCCGGTGGCGAAGCGCTTGACGATCTCCGCCGCGGGCTCGACGTCCTCGAGCGGGATCGGCACGTGCGCGAAACGAAGCTCGAAGAGCCCGCGCAACGTCAGCATCCGCTTCGACTGATCGTTGATCAGCGACGCGTATTCCTTGTACGTCTGCACGCTGCCGGTGCGGGCGGCGTGCTGCAGCTTGGCGATCGAGTCCGGGGTCCACATGTGGTCTTCGCCGCGGATCCGGTACATGTACTCGCCGCCCGCGTCGAGCGCATTGGCGAGCAGCGGATCGCCGCCGAACGCCGACTGGTGCATGCGGAACGCCTCTTCGGCGATCTCGAAAAGGCCGATCCCCTCGATGTTGCTCGCGGTGCCGGTGAAGTACTTCGCGACGAAATCCTGCTGCAGGCCGACGGCCTCGAAGATCTGCGCGCCGCAATACGACTGATACGTGGAGATGCCCATCTTGGACATGACCTTGTACAGACCCTTCGAGATCGCCTTGATGAAGCGATAGGCAAGATCCTGATCCGACACGCGCGGGTCGTCGGTCAGCGTAGGGAGCGTCTCGAGCGCAAGATAGGGATGGACCGCCTCGGCGCCGTAGCCCGCCAGCAGCGCGAAGTGGTGCACCTCGCGCGCCGAGCCCGTCTCGACGACGAGGCCCGTGCTGGTGCGCAGCCCCTTGCGCACGAGATGCTGATGCACGGCAGCGGTCGCGAGAAGCGCCGGAATCGGCATCAGGTCCGCGGACACCTTGCGATCGGACACGACAAGGATGTTGTAACCGAGATTGATCGCGTCTTCGGCCGCCGCGGAGATGGAGGCAAGCGCCGCTTCCATGCCGTTCGCACCCCACGCGGACGGATAGCAGATGTCGAGCTCGAACGTCCTGAACGCGCCGCCGGTGAAGAGCTCCGCATGGCGGATCTTTTCCATGGCGCTGTTGGTCAGGATGGGCTGCGTCGCCTCGAGACGCATCGGCAGGCTCTCGGCGTCCGCGGGCACGTCGACCGCGAGCAGATTCGGCCGCGGACCGATGAACGTGACGAGCGACATCACGAGCTCTTCGCGGATCGGATCGATCGGCGGATTGGTCACCTGCGCGAAGAGCTGCTTGAAGTAGTTGTAGAGCACCTTCGGTCGCCGCGAAAGCACGGGCAGCGCAGCGTCGTTGCCCATCGAGCCGATCGCTTCCTCGCCCGAGCGCGCCATCGGGGCGAGGATGATCCTGAGATCTTCCTGCGTGTAGCCGAAGGCCTGCTGGCGGTCGAGCAGCGGAACCGCCGTCGGCAGCGGCGGCGCAGGGTCCGGCAAATCGTCGAGCGCGATGCGCGAGCGCTCGATCCAGCGCCGGTACGGCTTCGCCGTCGCGAGGGTGCGCTTCAATTCCGCATCGTCGATGATGCGGCCCTGCTCGGTATCGACCAGCAGCATCTTGCCCGGCTGGAGCCGCCACTTGGTGACGATCTTGCGCTCGGGAATGTCGAGCACGCCGACTTCCGAAGCCATCACGACGTAATCGTCGTCGGTCACGATGAAGCGCGCCGGGCGCAGCCCGTTGCGGTCGAGGGTCGCGCCGATCTGGCGCCCGTCGGTGAACGCCATTGCCGCGGGCCCGTCCCAGGGCTCCATCAGCGCCGCGTGATATTCGTAGAACGCGCGGCGGTCCTCGTCCATCAGCGGGTTGCCGGCCCACGCTTCGGGAATCATCAGCATCATCGCGTGCGCGAGCGAGTACCCGCCCATCACGAGAAGCTCGAGCGCGTTGTCGAACGACGCGGAATCCGACTGCCCGTCGTAGATGAGCGGCCAGATCTTGTCGAGGTCCTCGCCCAGCACCGTGCTGGCGATCCCCTGCTGACGCGCGCGAATCCAGTTGACGTTGCCGCGCAGCGTGTTGATCTCCCCGTTGTGGCAGGCCATGCGGAACGGATGCGCGAGGTCCCATGTGGGGAACGTGTTCGTCGAGAAGCGCTGGTGGACCATCGCCAGCGCGGAGATCATCGACTCGTCGCGGAGATCGAGGAAATATTCGCCCACCTGATGCGCGAGCAGCATCCCCTTGTAGACGATGGTCCGCGACGACATGGACGTGACGTAGAACTCCTTGCCGTGCCGCAGCCGGAGCGCCTGGATCGCGTGCCCCGACTTCTTGCGGATGATGTAGAGCTTGCGCTCGAGCGCGTCCTGGTCCATGCCGGTCGAGCCGCGGGCGATGAACACCTGCCGGATGATCGGCTCGACCTCCTTCGTCCGCTCCGAGAGGCCGCGGTTGTTGGTCGGCACGTTGCGCCAGCCGAGCAGGATCTGCCCTTCGCTCGCGACTGCGCGCTCGATCTCCTGCTCGCAGGCCATTCGCGATGCGGGTTCCTTCGGCAGGAACACCATTCCGACGCCGTACTGCCCCACGGCGGGCAGAGTGAGGCCCTGCGCCCCGCACGCCTTGCGCAGGAAACGATCCGGCAGCTGAATCAGGATGCCTGCGCCGTCGCCTTGCAAAGGGTCGGCGCCGGTCGCGCCGCGATGCGACAGGTTGCGCAGGATCGACAGCGCCTGCGTGATGATCGAGTGGCGCTTCTGTCCCTTGATGTGCGCGATGAAGCCGAGCCCGCACGCATCGTGCTCGTTCGCCGGGTCGTAAAGACCCTGGCGCGACGGCGGCCAGACGGACGATGCTGACGAACGATCTTGCACAATGACCTCGAGTGGCTGAGTGAGGCGAACCTGCCGCACGAATCCCTGGCGCCCGGCGCCATCGGCGAACCGCCGTTTTCGCGGCGAAACCTTCGTAGACTAGCAGCGATGCTGCATTGCGACAAGGCACGGTCGGGCATCCCCTTTCCGCGCATTGTCTGCAACACCCGAAGCCGGCGAGGCAGCGGTCGGCGGGAAAATGCTTGCGCCCGTAGCAATCTTAGGCTTTAATCTCAAGAGAATGGGCTAGATGCTTGTTGCAGCATCCAAAACAGCCTGGCCAACCCGCCCTCTTTAGGACAACATCATTGGGAATCCCATCATGACGGAAATCCGCCATTTTGCCGGTTGGCTGCGCGGTCGGTTGCGTACTGTCGCCGGTCTCGTTGCGGTTGCCGGAACGCTCGTGCTCACCGGTTGCGGCGGCGGAAGCGGGGCGCCCAACAATTTCTTCAAGAGCACCATGACGGTCGTGCCGGAGACCGCGGTCGCCTATTCCGGCTTTCCGCAAACGCTCACCATCAGCGGCGGGACGGGACCATTCCAGGTGACTTCGTCCAATTCGGCGGTCCTGCCTGCTACGGTGAACGGGCGCACCGTGATGCTGCAGGCGAACAACGTCACCGCCGACACTCCCGTCAACGTCACGGTCCAGGACCTGGGGCCGCTGACGCCGGTTGCACCGTCGCAGACGGTCGCCGTCACCGTCCGCGCGGCACCCCTTCTGAATTCGTTCACGATCACGCCCAACCTCACCGACTGCGGGACGGCGCTCTGCTCGGGCCAGACGGCTACGGCGTCGGTGACCGTGCGGGGGCCCGAAGGCGGCGTGCTCGCCGGCCACGCGATCCGCTTCGACGTGATCGGCTCGTCCTATGCGATCGTCACCAACAATCCGGCCCAGCCTCTGGCCAACACGCTGACGGTGCTTTCAGACTCCACGGGCACGGCGGCGGTGGTCTTGAAAGCCAACACGAACGCCCCGACGCAGGTCGCGCAGATGAGCGTGACGGATCTCACGTCCGGGCAGAGGCTCCTCGCCAACTTCACGATCGTGCAGGTTACCGATGGCACGCAGATCCTGACGGTCCAACCCGACACGGCCACCATCACGGGCGCCTTCAAGGGCGTGTGCTCGAGTGGCTTCGTCACGGATTACTACATCTATGGCGGCACGCCTCCCTATCGCGTGTCGTCCACGTTCCCGAACAGCGTCACGCTGCTCAACTCCGTCGTCAACACGAACGGCGGCTTCTTCGAGGCCGTCACCAACGGCTCGTGCGTCGATCCGCTCGTCTTCACGATCGTCGACGCCACGGGACGGCAGACAACGGCGCAACTCCACAACGTCGAAGGCACGCAGGACGCGCCGACCGTCACGCCGCCGGACCTGGCGGTCGCCCCGACGACCATCACCAGCGCGAGCTGCACCGGCAAGACCTTCAACTTGGTCGTGTTCGGCGGCACGCCTCCGTACAACGTCAAGCCGACCGCCGGCATCGCAAATCCCCAGACCATTCCCACCTCCGGGGGTTCGTCGGGCGTTTCCGGCCTCCTGACGAGCAGCGGGCCGACGTCGGTCGTGATCCTCGATTCGAGCACGCCGCAAAAGAGCACTACCGCGACGATCACCTGCTCCTGACGGTAACTGCCCCCGCAACAACGAAAACGGCGCCCGAGGGCGCCGTTTTCGCATGAGCCTGTCGACCCCGACGGGCTATCTTGCTGCGCCGTGCGCCGTTGCCGGCAACGTTGCAGCGAAGCCGGCCCTGGCGGCGTCAGCCGTCGAGAATTCCGCGCAACGTTGGCTCGGCAACGTCGCTTGCGATCACGGCGTTGCCGATCCCGCGCAGCAATACGAACCGGATCGCGCCCGCCGCGACCTTCTTGTCGTGGCGCATGAGCTCGAGGTAACGGTCCGCGCCGAGGGGCGGCGCGTCTACCGGGAGGCTCGCTTGCGCGATAAGCGTCCGCAACCGTGCGACGTCGGCGCCGCCGATGAACCCCACCCGCTCCGACAAGCGCGCCGCCAGCACCATGCCCGCGGCGACGGCCTCGCCGTGCAGCCACTCACCATAACCGACGCCGGCCTCGATCGCGTGGCCGAACGTGTGGCCGAAGTTGAGCAGCGCGCGGTCACCTGTCTCGCGCTCGTCGGCGGCGACGACCCGCGCCTTGATCCGGCAGCTTTGCGCCACCGCGTGCACGAGCGCGTCAGCGTCGCGCGCGTTGAGGCGCCCGACGTTCGCTTCGAGCCATTCGAAGAACGCACAGTCGCCCATTGCGGCGGTCTTGATCACTTCGCCCAACCCGGCCGCAAGCTCGCGCGCGGGCAGCGTTGCCAGGCAACCGGTGTCGATCACGACTGCGCGCGGCTGATGGAACGCGCCGATCATGTTCTTGCCCAGCGGATGGTTGATGCCCGTCTTGCCGCCGATCGACGAATCGACCTGCGCAAGGAGCGTCGTCGGCACCTGCACGAACGGCATTCCTCGCTGGTAGATTGCGGCGGCAAAACCTGTGAGGTCGCCGACGACGCCCCCACCCAATGCGATGAGCGTCGTCGAGCGCTCCGCCTTCTGCTCGAGCAGACGGGTCAGGAGATCCTGCAGCGTCGGCCACGATTTGAAGCTTTCTCCGTCCGGCACCACGATCGACTCGCTCGCGATGCCCGCGGACGCGAGGCTCGCGCGAAGCGGAGAGAGCCACAAGGCGGCCACAACGGGATTCGTGACGACGACGGCGCGCGGCCGCGGCAGCAACGGCGCGAGGAGCGCGCCCGCTTCCCGGACGAGTCCGGGCCCGACGTGAATCGGATAGCTTCGCTCGCCCAGCGGTACGGTGAGGGTTTCCATCTCGATCAGGCCTGGGGCGAATCCTGCAGCGCAGCCTCGAGCCGTCGGGAGAACTGCGAGATCTCCTCGCGGTTGGACTCGATGATCATCGACGCGACCTCGCGATACAGGGCGTCGCGCGCGGCGTAAAGCTCAGCGAGACGAGCGATCGGGTCGGCCGCATTGAGCAGCGGCCGGTGCCGGCTGCGTCGAGTGCGCTCGCGCAGCAGTTCGGGCATGGCGTGAAGGTAGATCACCGTGCCGTTGGCCTTGAGGCGCTCGCGGTTCGCGGGCCGGATGACGACGCCGCCTCCCGTGGCCAGCACGACGCCGGAGAGCGTCGCCAGCTCCTCCAGCACTGCCTCCTCCCGATCGCGAAACGAGGCTTCGCCCTCGATCTCGAAGATCGTCGGGATGGTCACGCCGAGCTTGCGCTCGAGCTCGGCGTCGGCATCGACGAAGGTCTTGTTGAGACGGCGCGCGAGCTGGCGGCCAAGCGTCGATTTGCCGGCGCCGGGCAGGCCGACGAGATAGAGATTGCCGCGATGCAGCTGCACTCGTGCATTGTAGTGGATGCGCCGATGCGCTTACGACCGGCGCTCGACGAATCTCCGCCGGCGCTGTCGATGAAGACCGGCGCCGGCGATCGCCCGACTACTTGACCGCGTTGATCGATTCCTTGATCACGCGAGGCGTGAGGAAGATGAGAAGCTCCTGCTTCTCGGAGGTGCGCCCGGTCGACTTGAAGAGATAACCGAACAACGGAACATCGCCCAGGAACGGGACCTTGTCCACGGTGTTGGTGACGGTCTCCTCGTAGATGCCGCCGATCACCGCGGTATCGCCGTTGTTGACGGAGATCTGCGTCGTCACGTTGCGCGTGTCGATCGAAGGCACCTGGAAGCCTCCGCCCAGGTTGACCATCTGGCCAACCGAGTCCTTGCGCACCTCGACCGTCATGATGATGCGGTTGTCCGGCGTGATCTGCGGCGTGACGATGAGGCTCAGCACCGCCTTCTTGAATTGGACCGTCGCCGGATTGTTGGCGCTGCCGGGAGTCACGTAAGGTATTTCGGTGCCCTGCTCGATCTGCGCCTTCTGGTTATCGCCGGTGACGACGCGCGGGTTCGACACCACCTTGCCCCGATTGTCGGATTCGAGCGCGGAAAGCTCGAGATTGATCAGGTTGCCGCTGCCGAGGTTGATGAGCGTCAGTGCGAGGCTGCCGGCCGGGTTCAGCACCGGCAAGTTGACGTTGAGCTGCGGCGAATCCGAGTAGCCCGCATACGTGATGCCGGACGCGAGCTCGTACGGCGTCTGCGTGCGCGTCTCCCGCTGGCCGTTGGACACCACCGGCTGCGTGGAGAGGCTGCCGCCCTGTCCGACGGCGTACTTGTTGTTGATCCGGAACCCCGTCTGCGCACCGAAGCGCACGCCGAGCTGCTTGCCGAACTTGTCGCTGGCGATGACGATCCTCGCTTCGATCACCACCTGCCGGATGGGCGTGTCGATCTGCCGGATGATCTTGCGGATCTCCTCGAGGTTCGACGGGATGTCCTGCACGAACAGGATGTTCGAGCGCGGATCGACCATCGCGACACCGCGCTTCGAGATGAACGATCCCTGCCCCCCGGTCGTCGGCGTCTGCCCCGCGCCCGCGCCGAACTGCTGCTGCCGGTTGGTCGTGATCAGGTTGAGCAGATCCTGCGCCTTGATGTAATTGAGCTGGAACGATTCGGAGACCAGCGGCTCGAGCTCGCTGATGTCCTTCTGCGCCTCGAGCTGCTGCTTCTCCTTGAGTGCGAGCTCCTCTCGCGGCGCGATGAGCACGACATTGCCGTTCTTGCGCATGTCGAGCCCCTTCGTCTGCATGATGATGTCGAGCGCCTGGTCCCACGGGATGTCCTTGAGGCGCAGCGTGAGGCTGCCGCTCACCGAATCGCTGGTGATGATGTTGAGCCCGGTGAAGTCGGCGATCACCTGCAGCACCGCACGCACTTCGACGTTCTGGAAGTTGAGCGACAGCTTGTCGCCCTTGTAGCCCTGCCGCGTTCCCTGCACGAGCTTGTTCGGGTCTTCGACGATCGGTTTCACTTCCAGGATGAACCGGTTGTCCGCCTGGTAGGCCGAGTGCTCCCACAGGCCCTTGGGCTCGACGATCATCCGCACGTTCGGCCCCTGCGTGAACGTGTCGACGGTGACGATCGGCGTGCCGAAATCCTGCACGTCGAGGCGGCGCTCCAGATTCTTCGGAATCTGCGTCCTGATGAAGTCGACGATCAGCACCTTCCCCTGCTGGCGGATGTCGATGCCGGTGGCGGGATCGGACAGGTCGATGACGATGCGGCCTTCGCCGTTGGTGCCGCGGCGGAAGTCGACGTCGCGCAGGACGTGCTGCACTTCGCCCGGCCGCGCCTCCGCGAACCGCTGCACGGTCTGCTGCTTGGCGTCGAGCTGCTCGCTCTGGTCGATGAGCGTGACCTGCACGACGTTGCCTTCGACCTGCGTCTCGAACGTCTGCGGCCGGTTGAGGTTGAACACGACGCGCGAGCGGTTTCCGGCCTGGATCACGTTGACGCTGCGCAGTGCGACGTCTTCGACCGCCCGCTGCGTCGTGCCGAGACCGTTCGCCGTGTCGAGAAAGTCGAGCGCGATGCGCGGCGGCGTGGCGATGGCGAATCCCGCAGGCGGATTGGCCGGCGGATTCTTGAGCGTGAACCTCACGATCGTCCGTCCGGATGCGCCCTTCGACACCGTCATCGAGTCGATGCTGTTGGCCTGCGCATAGACCGCACCGGGCAGGAGGAGGGCGAGCACCGCCAAGACCCAGGCGCGTGCACCAAGGGCCCTTCCCGCCCCGGCCACGGCATTCCCGAAGAAAGCTAACGCGCTCATTTTTTTCGCTCCTGTGTCTTCGTGTCGGCCTGGATCAGCTGCAGGGACGCGGTCCTCTCGGCCCAGTCGCCGCCGCCGTCCTGCACGAGCTCTTTCAGGCGGATCTCGTTCTCGTTGATGCCCAGGATCACGCCGAAGTTTTGCCCGAGGTAATTGCCGGTCGTCACCTGGTAGACGTCCTTGTCCGGGGTGCGCACCAGCGCGTACGTCGACTTGCCCTGCTGCAGCGTTCCCACCATGTTCAGCGACTCGAGCGGATACGACTCAAGCGGCTCGCGCCGCCGGGTGAGGTCGGGCGCAAGCTTGCTGTTTCCCTTGGTCGGCTCGATCTTGCGCGGCTTGAACGGGTCGGGGAGGTCGAACGCGTTGTAAGCGAACGGCTCGTATGGCTTGATCTGCGGCAGCGGATCGACCCGGCCGCGCGCATTCTTGCCCTGGTCGGCCATCCACGCGCGGAGATCCTGGTGGCTCTCGCCCCCGCAGCCCGCGAGCAGCGCGCACGCACCCAACGTGAAGACCACCCAGCGCTTCATTTCTTGGCCGCCTTGTCCTTGGCGTCCTTGGCCGCCTTGCGCTGCTTCGAGAGCTCTTCCTCATCGAGATACCGGAAGGTCTTGGCGACGGCGTCGAGCGTGAGCACGCCCTTGTCGTTCGTGATCGCGATGTCGTTCAGCGTGACGATGCGCGGGAGCTGCGCGACGTCGCTCGCGAACGCGCCCATGTCGTGATAGTTGCCGGTGATCTTCACGGCGATGGGAAGCTCGGCGTAGAAGTCGGCCAGCCGCTCCTGCGCCGCAGGCTTGAAGAGCTCGAACTGCAGGCCGCGGCCGAGGCCCGCCTGGTTGATGTCGGTGAGGAGCGCGTCCATCTCCGCCTTGTTGGGCAGCTGCTTCAGGAGCGCGCCGAACGACTGCTCGATCTCTTTCAGCTGCTGGACGTAGATGTCGTAGTTGATCGCCTTCGCCTTCTTGGTGGCGTACTGCTCCTTGAGCTTCACCTCTTCCTGCTGCGAGCGGTCGAGCGCGTCGTACTGGTCCTTCCAGACCAGCACCGCGCCGGCGCCGACGATGAGGAGGAGAACGATCAGCAGCAGGCCGATCCGCGGCAACAGCGGCCAGTTGCCGACCTCGCGGATGTTGAGACGGCGGATGTCGTCGAGCGTCATACGTCTTTCGCCCCTTTAGGTTTGGGCGGTGGCGCCGCGGGCGCCGCGGGCGCCGCGGGCGGCGCGGGCGCGGCGGGCGGGGCTGCGGGGCGCGCGGCCGCGGGCTTCTGCTCTTCCGGCGGCGCTGTCTGCTTGATCTTGGCGTTGAGCGTGAACTCGTTGATCCGCAGGTCCTTGGCGAGCGGCGACGGCACGAGCTTGATCTCGACGAGCTCCGGCTGCGTGAGCCAGGGCGAGGCGTCGATGTTGCGCATCAGCGTCGATACGCGGGCGCTCGACTGGGCGTAGCCCACGAGCTGGATTTTCGGTCCCGTCTGCTTGACGGACCGCAGATAGATGCCGTCCGGTAGCTGCCGCACGAGCTGGTCCAGGATGTGGACGGCCTCCGTGCGATTCGCCTGCAGCGTCTCCACCACCTGCTTCCGCGCGAGCAGCGCCTGCGTCTGCTCGCGGAGCTTGTCGATCTCCTTGATCTGATCGTCGAGCTTCGCGATCTCGGTCTTGAGCAGCGTGTTGCGGCCTTCCTGGTTCTCGATCTGCGCGTTCAGCACCACCCAGCCCAGCGCCACGAGGGCCAGGCCCATGATCGCGAGGCCGATCGCGACCGAGACGAACTGCCGCTGGCGCGCCTGCCGCTTCTGCTCGCGGTGCGGCAGCAGGTTGATGCGAATCATTCGAAGCTCCGCAGCGCGAGACCGCAGGCGATCATCAGCAGGGGGGCGTCCTGCGCGAGCTGCCGCGGCCGGATGCGGTCGGACGTCGCCATGCTGCCGAACGGATTGGCGATCACGGTGGTCACGCCGGCGCGCTTCGCGACGAGCTCGTCGATTCCCGGCAGGAGCGCGCATCCGCCGGCAAGCACGATCTGATCGACCTGGTTGTAGGACGTCGACGTGAAGAAGAACTGCAGGGCGCGCGTGACCTCGAGCGCGAGGGTTTCCATGAACGGTTGCAGGACGTCGGTGTCGTAGTTCTCCGGAAGGCCCTGGCTCTTCTTGGCGGACTCGGCCTCGTCGGGGGTCAGGTTGAAGGCCCGCTGGACGTCGTGGGTCAATTGGTTGCCGCCGAACGCCTGGTCGCGGGAGAACAGGAACTGGTTGTTGCGCAGCACGTAGAAGTGCGTCACATGGGCGCCGATGTCGACCAGCGCGATGTTCTGGTCGCGCCCGCTCGCGGGCAGCGAGGGCGAGATCAGCTCGAACGCCTGTTGCATGGCGTACGACTCGACGTCCATCACCCGCGGCTTGAGGCCGGCGGCTTCGGCCACCGCGACGCGATCCTCGACCTTCTCCTTCCGCGAGGCGGCGATCAGCACTTCCGATTCCTCGGGGTTGTTGGGGGCCGGCCCGATCGTCTGGAAGTCGAGATTGACCTCGTCGAGCGCGAACGGGATGTACTGGTTGGCCTCGGCCTCGACCAGGAGCTCGAGATCCTCCTCCCGCTGACCGGAGGGGACGATGATCTTCTTGGTGATGACCATTGCCGCCGGCAAGGCCATGGCCACGTTGCGGTGGCGGGTACCGAGGCGCTTGTGCGCGCGCTTGAGGGCGTCGGCGACGAGGTCGAGATTGGCGATGTTGCCGTCCGTGACGACGTCGCGCACGAGCGGCTCGATCGCGTAGCGCTCCAGCCGATACGTGCCCTTGCCGGCCTCGGCCAGCTCGACGAGCTTGATGGCGGTCGAGGAGACGTCGACGCCGATCAGCGCCGGGTACTTCGTCTTGAACGCCTCAAGGACGGAACTGAATCTGTCTGCGAGCATGGCAGCCGTTTAGGAAAACCCGTTCTAGGACAATCCGTTCTTGCGTAATTCTTACTTGGGCCTGCCGTGCCGGAGCGATTCCTCCGGGCCGGCGAGCCGGTCCCAATGCTCATAATCTACATTAAAGATTGGCAGCAAGTATGAACTGTGTCAATTTGTTTGCCTGCCGGGCATCCCTTTGTTGTATGGTTGCCTATAATCCGGGATTCACCCCTCCCAAACGGGTAAGTTATATTCCCTTATGCTAAGGCGGTGGCTCCTCTATGTCGGATCGGTGTTCCTCGGCCTGTGCCTCGTCGGCGGGCTGTTGGGGGCGTTCGTCCTGGCGCTCCTTTACCCGACGCTTCCCTCGCTCGAAACTCTTACCGACTACCACCCGAAGATCCCCTTGCGCGTGGTCTCGGCCGAAGGCGACATCCTGGGTGAGTTCGGAGAGGAACGGCGGGCGATCGTAGCGATCCGGGACGTGCCCGACGTCATGATCAACGCCATCCTCGCAGCGGAGGACGAGCGGTTCTACTCCCACGGCGGGGTGGACTATCTGAGCGTGCTGCGCGCTGCCGCGTCCAACCTCTCGTCCGGCACCCAGCAGGGCGCCGGCACGATCACCATGCAGGTGGCGCGCAATTTCTTCCTGACGCGGGAGAAGACCATCACCCGCAAGCTGCGCGAAGTGCTGCTCGCCTGGAAGATCGAGGCGAACCTTTCGAAGGACGACATCCTCCAGTTGTACGTCAACCAGATCTTCCTCGGGCAGCGGGCATACGGGTTTGCCGCGGCGTCGCAGATCTACTTCGGCAAGGCACTCAAGGACTTGACGCCCGCCGAAGCCGCCATGCTCGCGGGATTGCCCAAGGCGCCGTCGTCGTACAATCCGGTGAGCAACCCCAAACGTGCGAAAACGCGCCAATTGTATGTACTGCGGCGAATGCACGACCTGAAGTACATCAGCGACGACGAATTCCGGGAAGCGCAGACTGCCCCGCTCGCCGTTCGGCAGGGGCTGCGCGAGGCGCTGCCGACGCACGCGGAATTTGTCGCCGAAATGGCGCGGCAGGTTGTGTTCGACGCGTACGGGGACGATGCCTACACCAAGGGCTTGACGGTCCAGACCACGATTCGCAAGGCCGACCAGGAAGCCGCCTACATCGCGGTTCGCCGCGGGGTGATCGATTACGACCATCGCCACGGCTACCGCGGTCCGGAAGCCTATGTCCGGTTGCCTCAGGACCCGGCCGAGCGGGAAACGGTTCTCGAGCAGACGTTCGCGGACACGAACGATGGGGATGGCTTCGTCGCCGCCATCGTCACCGAGGCGACTCCCGCAGAGGTCAAGGCCATTTTGCCGGACGGCGAGATCGCCGAGATCACCGGGGACGGTCTCAAGTTCGTCTCCCGCTCCCTCGGCGACAAGGCGGCCGCCGCCACGCGCATCCGTTCGGGGGCCGTGATCCGGCTCATGCGCGACGCCAAGAATCGATGGGAGGTCACCCAGTTGCCGCAGGCCGAGTCCGCGTTCGTCTCGATACGGCCGCAGGACGGCGCCATCCTGTCGCTGGTGGGCGGCTGGAGCTTCGAGCGGAACAAGTTCAACCACGTGACCCAGGCGCAACGGCAGCCCGGGTCGTCGTTCAAGCCGTTCATCTATTCCGCGGCGCTCGAGAAAGGCTTCACGCCCGCAACGATCGTCAACGACGCGCCGTTCTTCGTCCCCGGCGAGAAGGGCCAGGAGGACTGGGAACCCAAAAACTACGACGGCAAGTTCGACGGCCCGATGCGCATCCGCGCGGCGCTCGCCAAGTCGAAGAACCTGGTCACGGTGCGCGTGATGCAGGCGATCGGGCCGCAATACGCTCAGGACTACATCACGCGGTTCGGCTTCGATCCGAAGCTGCATCCTCCGTATCTGCCAATGGCGCTCGGCGCCGGAGCGGCCACGCCCATGCAGATGGTAAGCGCCTACTCCGTTTTCGCGAACGGGGGCTACCGTATCTCGCCGTACGTCATCGCCCGCATCCTCGACGCGAAGGGAAACGTGATCTCGGAGGCGAGCCCCCCCGAAGCGGGCGGCGCTGCGGAGCGCGTAATCGATCCGCGCAACGCGTGGATCATGACGTCGCTCCTGAAGGAGGTCGTCCGCGCGGGGACCGCCACTCGCGCGATGTCGCTCAACCGCAATGACCTCGCGGGCAAGACCGGAACGACGAACGAGAACGTCGACGCGTGGTTCTGCGGCTACAACGCCGACCTGGTCGGCGTCGCATGGATCGGGTTCGACCAGCCGAAGACGCTCGGCACGAACGAGACGGGCGCCAACGCGGCGCTACCGATCTGGATCTCGTACATGGCGAAGGCGCTGAAGGGCGCGAAAGAGGCGAACCTGCCGATGCCCGAAGGCATCGTCGCGGCCGCAATCAACCCCGACACGGGGCTGCGCGAGGAAGGCGGCACCATCACCGAGTATTTTCTCTCCGAATACCAGCCCCGCCGCCGCGACGACAGCCTGAGCCTCGTCCCGAGCAAGTCGGGCAAGGACATCCGCGACCAGCTTTTCTGAGGCTTCGGTTCAGCGACTGATTCGGGATCGGATGATGTCGACCTCGCGCCATCGGGGCCGCCCCGGAAGCTTGGGGGGTCAGCGCGACCGGCTCAGGGTCGCTCAAGTCGCTGCGCGGCTGATCGTCGAGCATGGCCTCGCCGACTGGACGCTCGCCAAGCGCAAAGCTGCGCGCCAGCTCATGTTGCCGGACACGACGGCCATGCCGTCGAACGACGAGATCGAAGCGGCGCTCACCGAGCACCACGCTCTGTTCGGCGGTGAAGCGCACGAAGAGAGCCTCCGCGCGATGCGCGCGCACGCCGTGCAGTGGATGGATCGCCTCGCGGCGTGGCAACCGTTGCTCATCGGCGGCGTCGCGGCAGGGTGGGCGACCGGGTACAGCGACATCAGGCTCGAACTCGTGGCCGACGATCCAAAGGCGGTGGAGATCGAACTCGCGTCGCACAACGTCGTCTATGTGGCGCTGCCGTCCCGCGACGGCGATCCGGCCACGCATCTGCGGATCGATTCGCCCGTCCGCACCTCATTCGGCACCTCGCCCGGATCGTCTATGGCCAAGTCGGGCGGCACGATTCGGCTCACCGTTCTGACACCCGCCCAGCGGCGCAACCGTCCGCGCAAAAGCGACGAGCCGCG
>Ga0068863_100000809_pt1 | contig 31379 bp, 30 predicted proteins | sample KBSSwiS62_FD_66596 | JGI IMG/M metagenome (GOLD analysis project Ga0068863, IMG submission 66596) | Switchgrass rhizosphere microbial communities from Kellogg Biological Station, Michigan, USA - KBS Switchgrass S6-2 | ecosystem: Host-associated > Plants > Roots > Rhizosphere > Soil ... | reverse complement strand
TGCTGTCGGTGCGTGGCCTCACGGTCCGCTACGGCGGCGTCGTCGCGGTCGACGATGTCTCGTTCGACGTCGGCGCCGGGCGGATCGTCGGTCTGATCGGGCCGAACGGCGCTGGTAAGACGACCGCGATCGACGCGGTCAGTGGGTTCGCCCGGGCGGGTGGGACCGTGCGGCTCGGTGGCGTCGAGCTGACGGCGATGCGCCCGCACGAGCGGATCCGGGCCGGCCTCGGGCGTACCTTCCAGGCCATCGAGCTCTACGAGGATCTCAGCGTCCGGGAGAACGTCACCGTCGGTCTGACCGCCTCGACCGGGCGGCGCGACGGGAACGGCGACGACGACCTCGCCTACACCCTGGACCTGCTCGGCCTGACCGACGTCGCCGACCGGGCGGCGGGCGAGCTCTCCCAGGGACAACGCCAACTGGTCTCGATCGCCAGGGCGCTGGCCGGACGGCCACGGGTCGTGCTGCTCGACGAGCCGGCCGGCGGACTGGACACGACCGAGAGCCAGTGGCTGGCCCAGCGACTGCGCGTCGTGCGCGACAGCGGCGTCACCATCCTCATGGTCGAGCACGACATGAGCCTCGTGCTCACTCTGTGCGACGAGATCCACGTCCTGAACTTCGGGAAGGTGATCGCCCACGGCACACCGGCCCAGATCCGCGCCAACCCGGCGGTCGCCGAGGCCTACCTGGGCAGCACCCACGCCGACGGCCAGCCCGACACCGAGACCAGCGACCTGCCGCCAGCCGCCGCCGGCGGCGGGCGCAACGGCCGGACCAGCGCCAAGGAGGTGACGGCATGACCGGGGGTCCGCTGCTGGAGGTCCGTGGGCTCGCGGCCGGCTACGGCGCGGTCCGCGTGGTCCGCTCGCTCGACCTGGTAGCCGAGCCAGGCACCGTCGTCGGCGTGCTCGGCCCGAACGGTGCCGGCAAGACGACGCTGATGCTCACGCTCGCCGGGCTGCTGCCACGGATCGGCGGTGAGGTCCTCCTCGACGGGAAGATACTGCCGTCCGGCCGGCCAACAGCGGCCAACCGAGCCGGCCTCGTGCTCGTCCCCGACGACCGGTCCCTGTTCTCGACCCTGCTGGTCCGGGAGAACCTCACGGTCGCCAGCCGCCCGGGCGGCCACACCCTCGACGACGTCATCGATCTCTTCCCGGCACTCAAGCCGCGTCTCGACATCCCCGCCGGGGCACTGTCCGGCGGCGAGCAGCAGATGCTCGCCGTCGCCCGCGCGCTCGTGCAGAAGCCACGGGTCCTGCTCATCGACGAGATGAGCATGGGCCTCGCACCCGTGATCGTCGAAGGGCTACTCCCCGTGGTCCGCCGCATCGCCGACGAGACCGGGGCCGTGGTCATCCTCGTCGAGCAACACGTCCGGCTCGCGCTCGAGGTATCCGACCAGGCCGTCGTCCTCGTACACGGCGAGGTCGTCCGCAGCGGGCCCGCCGCCGACCTCGCCGCCGACCGCGACGCCCTCGAAGCCGCCTACCTCGGCGCCGACACCACCCCGGCACCGGCCTGACACCACCCGCCGCGCCACACCCCCTGCCCCGCCGACGCCCTGGCCCGTCGCCGGAGCTGCGTCCGAGCTCCCAATTAACCAACAATCTCCCGAGTTTAGGAGCTGACAATGCGTTTATCGAAACCGTCGGTGGCGCGCCGCCGACTTCACGTGACAGTGGCCGCCGGCCTGGCCGCTGTTGCGCTGGCCGCTGCCGGGTGCGGCAGCAGCGGCGGTTCCGGGGGCGGAGCCAACGGGAGCGCTGGTGCCGATGCCGCGATCCTTGGCACCGCCAAGGCGGCGAGCGGCACTCCCGTCAAGATCGGCTTTGTGAGCACCGGGCGGACCCCCGCCGTTGACACCTCCGACGAGATCAAGGGGGCCCAGGCGACGGTTGCCTATGCGAACGCCTATCTCGGCGGCCTGCGCGGGCACCCGATCGAGCTGGTGCCCTGCGAGGAGAAGGGCGTGCCGGCCGCCGCGCAGGCCTGCGGCAACAAGTTCCTCCAGCAGCACGTGGCCGCTGTGGCCGCCGGAGGCCCCGGCCAGACCGATCCCTGGATCCAGATCGTCAACCCCGCCGGCATCCCCGTCGGAATGAACGCCGCGTCCAGCTCGGTGGTGCTGAGCACCCCGGGCGTCTTCGTCTGGGGTAACGCGCTTGCTTACTTCGGCACCGCGGCCGCCTACGCCCGGGAGCACAAGCTGACCAAGGCCGCCGTCCTGGTGACCGACGTTCCCGCCGCCAGCGGCCCGGCCAAGGCACTCGAGCCAGCCTTCTTCGGCAATGCCGGCGCCACGGCCGAGGTGGTGCCCATCCCACCCGGCACGGCCGACATGACCCCCCAGATCCAGGCCGCCAAGCGTCCGGACCTGTACTACATCATCGGCGACCCGACCTTCTGCTCCAGCGCGATCCGCGCGATCCGGACCATCGCCCCGAAGGCGTCGATCACCGCGATCGACCGCTGCATCGGCACTGACAAGGGCGCGTCCATCCCCGGCGGCTTCAAGGGCGTGACGATCGTGGCGGGGGCCAACGTCAACCCGAACGACAAGGAGTTCCAGCTGTTCAAGGCCGTGATCGGGAAGTTCGGAAACGGTCTCGGCACGAACGCCAACGCGCAAAGCGGCTACCAGGGCCTGCTCGGCCTCGTCCGGGCGGTGAACGCCTCGGGCGGCACCGACGTGACGCCGGCTGGGATCACCAAGGCGCTCCAGACCATGCCGGCGACGCCTTACCCGCTGGGCGGCGGAGCGACGTTCAAGTGCGACGGGACAGCGACGCCCGCCATCTCGAAGAACATCTGCTCGACGGCGGGCTTCGTCGCCGACGCGACGGCCGACGGCACGCTGTCGAACTTCACGACCGTCGACGCGACCGGGATCTACAAGCTCGGCTAGCACCGAACCAGTTGCCGGGGCGGCCGCGGTGGAAGCCACTGTGGAAGTGCGCGACATCGCGGCCGCTCGCGGCACCCCGACGGCACGGCCCGGAGTGTCGATCGACGTCGACCGGCTTGCCCCCTGGTGGACGAGCAGGGCGTCGCGGGCGTCGGGGAGTCGCTGGCTGTGGAGCGCCTCGCGGGTGGCTGCGGTCTCGTACCGTCTTCTGTCGGGTTGCCACCAGCACGGCCCGGTCAGCCGGTCGGGGATCCGAAACGGTCCTTGAGCTGGTTCTTGGCGATCTTTCCCAGCCCGGTTCTGGGTAGCGTGTCGATGACCTCCAGCTGCTCCGGCAGCTTCTGGCGCATCAGGCCGGCCTCGGAAAGCCACCCGGTGAGCTCGGCCAGTGTGGGCGCGGCGTGGCCCGGGCGCGGGGCCACGACGGCGCAGACCCGCTCGCCGCGGTCCGGGTCGGGCAGGCCGAGGACGGCGACCTCGGCAAGGGCCGGGTGCTGGCCGAGCATGCCTTCGATCTCCTGGGGGGCGACGTTCTCGCCCTTCCGGATGATCAGCTCCTTGATCCGCCCGACGATCTCGATATGGCCGGACGGCAGCAGCCGGCCCAGGTCACCGGTGCGGAACCAGCCGTCCGCGGTGAAGGCCGCCGCGGTTGCGGCTGGGTCGGTGTAGCCGCGGCAGACCCCGGCGCCGGACACCTGCACCTCGCCGACGCCGCCGGGCGGCGCACCCGCGCTCGCCGGGTTGAGGGTGCCGTCCGGGTCGGCCGGATCCATCAACCGGAGCCGGTTACCCGGAACCGGCCGTCCGTCGGTCCCGGCGAGAATGTCCGGCGGGTCGCTGGGCGAGGCCACCGCGATCATCGGCACCTCGGTCATCCCGTAGGAGTGCGCGAGCACCGCGCCGAGCGTCTCGGCGACCACCGCGACCAGATGCGGCGGACAGGGCGCTCCGCCTCCCATGAGCATTCGCAGCGTCGGCACGAGCCGCTGCCCCCCCGGCAGGCCGGCGGCCTCGGCGAGCAGCGCGGTGTAGAACGGCGGCCCCCCACCGGTAATAGTCACCCCATACCGGTTGTACAGCTCGACGGCCCGGTCCGGGACGAACGCCTCCAACAGCAGCAGCGACATCCCGCTGGCCAAAGCTGCGATGAGGTTCTCGATGCCGCCGACGTGGGCGGCTGGAAAGCCTATCGACCCGAACTCGCCTGGCCGCCGGCCGAACTCACTGATGCCAGCGAACGCCAGGCCGGTGGACAGCAACGTCGAGTCGGTGTGCCGAGCACCCTTGGGCACGCCGGTAGAGCCCGACGTGAAATAGATCCAACGCACCGCCTCCGGGTCCGGCGCCGGCTCCGCCAGGTCGCCGACAGGCTCGGCCTCGGGCGCCTCGTACCCGATCTCGACCACCCGCGGCGCGGGACCGCCGGCCGCGGCGATTCGCGCAGCCATCGCGGTGAAGTCAACGCCACGCCACGTACCCGGGACCACCAGCACCTGCGCGTCGCTGGTCGCGAGCGCCGCCGACACCTCGCGCTCCCGATACAGCGGGATGATCGGCGACTGCACCGCGCCTAACCGCCGCAACGCGGCCATCACGAGCATCGTGGAGATCCGGGTCGGAAGCTGCCACGCGACCCGAGTCCCGACCGTGACACCCGCCGCGGCCAGCGCGGCGGCGACGCGCGTCACCCGCGCATCGAACTCAGCGAACGTCACCCGCTGGCCCGCCTCATCCACCAGAAACAGGCCATCCGGCGTCAACCGAGCCCGCGCGGCGACCAACCCGTCAACCGTCTCGGCCCGTAGGAGCCACGGCCAGGAGGATGGACAGCTCATCGACGCCGACGCCACCTCCCAGGAACCCGCCAGGCCGGAATCATCGATCGGTTCGGACATCATCAACGACCCCCAGGGTGGATTCCAGGGCAGCGCGACACAATTGACTACGGCGCCACACCTGGGTCAACGATGCTCGCGCTTGGTCACTCGCTCGGCAAGGCCGTCCTGGTCGCAGCGGTCTTGCCAAGTGCTGATGGTCTCTTCAAGACCGGGGCCCAACGGTTCGCCGGACGTGAACACGGCGGGTAGGTGGTTCCAGCCGTTGATGACGCCGGTCGTCTCGTAGCGGTCGGCACCTTCTTGCACGCACCGGTAGTCGGGCAGCCGCCGCAGCACCTCGGTGAGCATCGCCTTGAACTGCATGCGGGCGACGTTCGAGCCGATGCAGCGGTGGACGCCGAGGCCGAAGGCATTGTGCCGGTTCGGGAACCGGTCGAGCACCACCTCGTCGGGGTCCGGGAAGATCGATGGGTCGCGATTAGCCATCGCCCAGGACAGCAGAATCCGCTCGCCCTCCTTGAACGAATGCCCCAAGATCTCGCAATCCTGCGAAACGGTCCGAACATCGGTCTGCGCGGGCGTGAAGTAGCGCAGGAACTCCTCGGTCGCCGTGTCCAGCAGGTGGGAGTCGGCGACGAGGGCTTCGCGGTGCTCCGGATGGTCATGGAGCCAGTTGAGCGCGTTCGCGGTCAGCGCGGTGGTCGTGTCCAGACCCCCGCCGATGAGCAGATAGACCGTCGTCACGATGTCGGCGTCGGTCAGCGGCACGCCGCCGACTGTGCAGTGGACGAGACCGTCGATCATCCCCGGCCGTGGCGTTTCCCGGATCTCGGCGATGCTCTCGCCCATCTTTGCGATCGACTGCATCTGGGCCTCGATGACCCTGGGGTATTCCGGGCTTGTCGTCGGCGTGGAGACCGTGGCGTGGGTCGGTTCGCAGTAGAAGGCCCAGTCGGTAAGGGGAATGCCGAGTAGAGCCATGGTCTGCACCGCCGGGACGATGTTGGTAAGGTGATCGACGAAGTCGATCCGACCGGTGGAGATCACCTCGTTGATGCAGGCGCGGCTCAGATCGGCCGCCATCGGTTGCCAGCGGGCCACCGCGGCGGGTGACAGGTAGGCGTTGAGCGCCTGACGGTACTCTCGCTGCTCCGGCGGGTCTTTTTCCAGGAAGCCGGCCTGGAACGGCGAGCGCTTGGGAATCTGGACCCCCTGATAGCCCCGCCGCACGCCCTCGGGGTCGTGGTCGTTGGACATGTACTCCGCGCGCCGGGCGGTCTCGAAGACCTCGCGATGACCAGCCGTCACCCAGAATCCGCCGTAGTTGGGGCTCCAGGCCAACGGGCACTTTTGCTGAAGCTCGTCCTTCACCTCGACGAACCTGTCGCGGTAGTCGGGCGTGTGATGGTCGAAGTCGACCTCGGCTGTTAACTCGTTGCTCATGCTGGCTCCTTCAGCAGGTTCCGGCCGACCTGACCGACCTTCACCGAGACCAAGGGAGATCTTGAAGACCGCGGCGGGATCTTAAGATCTATGATAGCTGTCAACAGCCGCTCACATTTACTTTGTCGTGAAGTCAGCTATTTGTCGACCCGTCAACGACGTAAACCGGCGGGCCCGCCTGGGCGCCGTCCCAGCCGATAATCTCGGCCCGGACAAACCCCAGCCATCCTCAGGCCCGCGGAATGTCGGCGCAGACGGGGTTTGGGCCCCTGTCACGCACCGGCCATTCGGCTCAGGCGCCGTGTCGACGGACCGGCGGTCAGCTTACCGTGATGGCTTGCTCGGGGCAGGTGGCGGCGGCCGCGCGGGCGGCGGCTTCCTGATCCGAAGCTACCTCCTCGCTGAGAACATAGGAGTGTCCGTCCTCCTCCTTCAGGTGAATTAAATCCGGCGCGGCGAGCGCGCACAGTGTGTGGCCCTGGCACTTCGACTCATCAATGTGAACCTTCATATGCAGCTCCTCGCGCGGTCGGGTAGGGGGTTCATGTTGGTTCTTCCTCGTGTCTGTGCTCACGACGGCCGGACGGCCTGTGGGAGGCGCCTGGGCTCAGGCGGACGCGGGCGTTCTCGGGACCTTGTAGAGCTTGCGGGCGTTCAGCTCGACCATCTTGCGGGCCTCGTCGTCCGGCACCTCGAGCATGACCTCCTCGAGCACCTTGCGAGTGTGCGGCCAGTCGCTGTCCGAGTGCGGATAGTTGCCCTCGAACATGAGGTTGTCGACACCGATCAGGTGACGCGTGTAGATGCCGGCGTTGTCGGAGATGAAGCAGCCGAAGATGTGGTCACGGAACAGCTCGGACGGCCGTACCTCGCGGTTCACGTCGTTGTACCAGCGGTGCCGTCCCCATGAGTAGTCGATCCGCTCGAGCATGTACGGCATCCATCCCATGGTCGGGAAACACAGCTGCGCCCAGACAGCCTCGAGATCCATGTCCTTGATGCGGTCGTGGATGTCATGACAGCCCGACAGCATCTCGTCGTACCGCGTCGGATCGAGGCCGAAGTCCTTCGGGTCCTTACCCGCGACCGCGTTCAGCGCGAAGTTCCCCGCGGCCGCCCCCTCATAGACTCACACATCGCTGCCGTCCGACTGACGCACGATCCGCGGCCTGACCTCCTGGTACTTCCGCGGGAGCCGATCAGACCACACCTTCGGGTGCTCGACGACATGGTCATCCAGCGAGATGATCTGGACATCGCCCGGCAGCATGCGACCTCCACCAGTAAGGCAGCGCCTCGGGCGGCCCGGCCCATCGCGCCACGGTAACGTTTACGGTAGCGCTAATAGTGTTCAGAGTCACGGCTGCCGGCGTGATCGTTCGGCGCCTCCCGAACGGATCCCGCTCGGCCGCGCGACGGTGGGAGCTGGCACTCCAGGCAAGGTAACCGTAATATTTGCGGTTCGGTCATCGGTACCGCCAACTCCCGCAGCCTCACCGGAGGCCACGAACGCGCCATGCGGCGCGGCGTGCTGGTGCCCGCCCGCGCCGACCGGTCGAGCCCGCGCACGCCATCAGGACACAGCAGTCATGAACACGTTTCGATGGCCGCTCGCCGTGATCAACCGCGCCCGGCGCGGCATGGGTGGCAATTAGCCATGTCGGTTGCCGCGAACGAGCGGGTCTCAGCGCTCGTCGCCCAGGCCGAGCGCCAGTCGGCAGAAGCGCACGACGTGTGCGCACTCGGCCTGGGACGGCGTGGTGCCCTGGTTTACGTGTCGGTGCAGCGCACCGAAGGTGAGGTCGAACACCGCGTCGGTGTCGAGGTTGACGTGCCGGCTCCCGGTGCGCCCCACCGCGTCCCGCAGCAGCGCTCGCAGCTGCTCCAGATGCTCGGCGTCCTCGCCCGCGCGCTCCCCCAGCTGCCTGAGGACCGCGACGCTCTGCCGGGCCGCGGTCCGGTCGGTGGCCTGGGTGAGCACGCCGCGCACCCAGGCCTCGACCTGGGCGCCCGGTTCTCCGGCTGCCTTGGCCATCTGGTGCTCCAGATAGCCGCGAAGGCGGGTGAGGCCGCGCAGGTACACCGCGCGCATCAGCTCCTCCTTGCCCCCGAAGTAGCGGTAGAACGCCTGGTTGGACGAGCCGGCCTCGGCGACGATGTCCGCCACGCGCGGCGCGGCAGGCGCGACGCGCTCGGAGACGCGCAGCGTCGCGTCGAGGATCGCCTCGACGTTGCGGGCCGCGTCGTCGCGCTGCTTGCCCAGGGCCCGCTCCACCGCGGCCGCCACCTCCGGTGAGGCGGCCCCTGTCCGGTCCGCTGCAGTCATCGCATCCTCCGTTGCCGAGGCCCGGTGTCCCGAACTTCCCGCGGGAATGTTGATTCTAGCGTCTCAGAATCTGTATTCTGCCGGTGATGCCCCGCCAGGGGCGTCCTCCGGGAGGTCTGATGAGCTGGGACTTCACCGTCGAGCCCGCGTTCCAGGAGCTGCTGGACTGGGCCGACGCCTTTGTCACCGACAAGGTCTACAAGCTGGACGTGCTGTGGCCGCACGACGTCTACCGGCCGCTCACCGACGAGCAGCGCCGCGTGATCGGGCCGCTGAAGCAGCAGGTTCGCGACCAGGGGCTGTGGGCCTGTCACCTCGGGCCGGAGCTCGGCGGGCAGGGGTACGGGCAGCTCAAGCTGGCCATGCTCAACGAGATCCTCGGCAAGAGCATCTGGGGCCCGCGCATCTTCGGAACGCAGGCGCCGGACACCGGCAACGCCGAGATCATCGCCCACTACGGCACGCCGGCGCAGAAGGACGCCTACCTCGAGCCGCTGCTGGAGGGCGAGATCGTCTCGTGCTTCTCGATGACCGAGCCGCAGGGCGGCGCCGACCCCGGCGTCTTCGTCACCCGCGCCGAGCGGGACGGCGACGAGTGGGTGATCAATGGGCGGAAGTTCTTCTCGTCCAACGGCCGGTGGGCCAGCTTCTTCATCGTCATGGCGGTCACCAGCCCCGCGGCGCCGCTACACAAGCGGATGTCGATGTTCCTGGTTCCGGCGGACACGCCGGGCATCGAGATCGAGCGCAACCTCGCGCATCTCGGCGAGCAGCCCGATAACGGCTCTGAAGCGCTCATCCGCTACACCGACGTCCGGGTGCCGCACAGCGCGCTGCTCGGCGCCGAGGGCGACGCGTTCGGGGTGGCGCAGACTCGGCTCGGCGGCGGGCGGGTGCATCATGCGATGCGCTCTGTCGGCGGGGCTCAGCGATGCCTGGACATGATGGCCGAGCGGGCCCTGTCACGCACCACCAAGGGCGAGCTGCTGGCGAACAAGCAGGCAGTGCAGGCCATGCTCGCCGACTCGTACCTGGAGATCCAGCAGTTCCGGCTGCTCGTCATGTACACCGCGTGGCAGATCGACAAGTACAACGACTACAACCGGGTCCGCAAGGACATCGCGGCGATCAAGGTACAGACCCCGCGCGTGCTCGAGTCGGTCGCCCGGCGCGCCATCCAGGTCCACGGCGCGCTCGGCACGACCTACGACCTGCCGCTCACCCACTTCTACGCCAGTGGGCTGATGCTCGCGCTCGCTGACGGGCCGACCGAGGTGCACCAGACCACGGTCGCCAAGCAGCTGCTGCGCGACTACACACCCTCCGCCGACATCTGGCCGAGCGAGTACATCCCGGCGCGGCGGGCCGAGGCCGAGACCGCGCTGCTCAGCACCGGGAGCGCGCGATGACGGAGACCACCGCTATCGACGCGGCGGGCCTGGCGGCTCTGGAAGCCTGGCTGGACACCACCGACCTGCCCGGCAAGGGCGCGCCGCTTGAGTGCCGCTACATCTCCGGGGGCAGCCAGAACGAGATCTTCGAGATCCGCCGCGGTGACCTGCACGCCGCCCTGCGCAAGCCGCCGACCGCCGCGCCGGCCGCGCGGGACGACGGCATCCTGCGCGAGTGGCGGATCATCGAGGCGCTGTCCGGCACGGATGTGCCGCACACCGAGGCGCTCGCCATGTGCCCGGACGCCACCGTGCTGGGCCGGCCTTTCTACCTGATGGGCTTCGTCGACGGCTGGTCGCCGATGTTCAGCATCGGGCTGCTGCCGGAACCGTTCCGCAGCGAACCCGCCGGGCGCGCCGAGCTGGCCTACGAACTGATCGAGGGCATCGTGCGCCTGGGCGCGGTCGACTGGCGGGCGAACGGGCTGTCCGGCCTCGGCCGCCCGGACGGCTTCCACGACCGGCAGGTCGCGCGGTGGACGTCCTTCTACGAGCGGATCCGGGCGCGTGAGGTGCCCGGCTACGACGAGGCGACCCGGTGGCTGGACCGCCACCGCCCGTTGGACTTCCAGCCCGGCATCATGCACGGCGACTACCAGTTCGCCAACGTCATGTACCACCACGGCCGCCCCGGCCGGCTCGCCGCGATCATCGACTGGGAGATGGGGACGGTCGGCGACCCCAAACTCGACCTGGCCTGGGCGCTGCAGGGCTGGCCCGAGGACACCACCGCCGACGCCGGCACCATCAGCTACATCGACATCTCCGGCATGCCGGGACGCTCGACGCTGCTCGACTACTACGCCACCCGGTCCGGCCGGCAGGTCGACGACTTCGACTACTACACGGTCCTGGCCCGCTGGAAGCTCGCGATCGTGCTCGAGCAGGGCTTCCAGCGCGCCGGCGACGACGAGAAGCTGCAAAGTTTCGGCCCGATGGTCCTGCAGCTGATGCGCGACGCCGCCGAGTTCGCCGAGACCAGCGACTACCCGGAGGCACGCTGATGGCCACGTCACTGACAACGACACCGGCGGAGTTGTTCGACCTGAGCGGCAAGGTGGCGGTCGTGACCGGCGGCAGCCGCGGCATCGGCCGCGCGGTCGTCGAAGGGCTCGCCGCGGCGGGCGCCGACGTCGTCATCGCCAGCCGCAAACTCGACAACTGCCGCGCCGTCGCGGCCGAGGTCGAGCGGGCAACGGGCCGCAAGGCGCTGGCCATCGCGACGAACGTCAGCCACTGGGACGACTGCGACCGCCTCGTCGACACCGTGTACGACACCTTCGGCGCCTGCCACGTCCTCGTCTCCAACGCCGGGCTCTCGCCGCTCTACCCGGACCTGGCGTCGGTCACCGAGGCGCTGTACGACAAGACCCACGCGGTCAACGCCAAGGGGCCGTTCCGCCTGGCCACCCTGTTCGGCACCCGCATGCACGCCGGCGACGGCGGGTCCATCATCAACGTGTCCACGGCGGGGTCGCTGCGCCCGGACGTGCACGACCTGCCCTACGCGATGGCCAAGGCCAGCCTGAACGCGCTGACGCTCGGGCTGGCCGGCGCCTGGGCACCGAAGGTACGGGCCAACCTCGTCCTGCCCGGGGCGTACGACACCGACATCGCCAAAGCTTGGACGCCGGAGCAGAAGCAGCAGATCGGCGAGCTGAACCCGATGGGGCGGATCGGGCAGCCCGAGGACCTCGTCGGCCTCTGCGTCTTCCTCGCCAGCGACGCGTCGGGCTACATCAACGGCGCGCAGATCCTCGCCGACGGCGGCGCGTTCCGGACCCTGTGATGCGCGCCGCCCGCACGACCTCCTACGGCCCGGCCGACCTGTTGCGCGTCGAGGAGGTGGACGAGCCGCGGCCCGGCGCCGGCGAGGTGGTCGTCGACATCGCCGCGGCGGCGGTGAACTACCCCGACCTGCTGATCATGAGCGGCGGGTACCAGGTGTCCTGGCCGCTGCCGCTGGTCCCCGGGTCGGAGTTCGCCGGCACCGTCCGCGCCGTCGGCACCGGCGTGACGGGCCTGCGCATCGGCGACCGGGTCGCCGGCACCACCGCCGTTGGCGCGTTCGCCGAGCAGATCGCGGTGGCCGCCGACGCGCTGTGGCCGGTGCCGGACGGCGCCGACCTCACCGAGGCGGCCGCCCTCCGGGTCACCTACCTGACCGCCTACCACGCGCTGCGCAGCGTCGCCGCGACGCGGCCCGGCGACTGGGTCGTCGTGCTCGGCGCGGCCGGCGGGGTGGGGCTGGCCGCACTGGACATCGCCAAGCTGCTCGGCGCGCGGGTGATCGCCGCGGCGTCCGGAGCGGCCAAGCTCGCCACCTGCCGCGAGCGCGGCGCCGACGAGACGATCGACTACAGCATCGAGGATCTGAAGTCGCGCATCAAGGAACTGACCGGTCGCGGGGCTGACGTCGTCATCGACCCTGTCGGCGGCAGCCACAGCGAGTCGGCCCTGCGCGCCACCGCCTGGGGCGGCCGGTTCGTCTGCCTGGGTTTCGCGTCCGGCGAGATACCCCGGATCCCGCTCAACCTGGTGCTGCTCAAGGGTGTCCTGGTGTGCGGGATGGAGATCCGCACCTTCGGCGAGCACCGGCCCGACGACGCCCGGCGCGACGAGGCGGAGTTGCTCGATCACTTCCGCGCCGGCAGGCTGCGCCCCCACATCGGCGCCCGGTTCGGGCTGGACGAGGTGGTACAGGCGCTGCGGACGGTGGGCGAGCGCCGCGCGATCGGCAAAGTCCTGATCATCCCGTGACCTCGCTCGGTCAGCCGCGACACCGGGGTAGGTTAGCAACGGAAGTCCTCGGTCAAGGGCAGTGGAGTAGGCACCCTGTGATCTACCGGGGACTTCTCTATTTACAGCACCGCTCCGGCCACCGCCCGGCGCCGCCGCCAGATGACGGAACGACCGGGACCGATGCCCGTTCAATTCGTCAATTGGCCGATCCTCAACCGCCGAGAGAATCAGACAGACGGAGATTGAAAAGGCCCAATATGATATCCGCCGCCTCGGCTCGCACCTGGCCGGGCAGAGCCCCACATCGCACCGCGGGTATAGGATGAACGATCATGCTTCAAGAACGGACCGATGAGCACGTCACCTGGCTCACTTTTGACCGGCCCGCGCGGCTGAACTGTTTCACCCTGGCCGATTACCGCGACCTGCGCGTCGCCGTGGAACGCGCCACGGCTGACCCGGCGACGAATGTCATCGTCCTGACGGGTAACGGCCGGGCCTTCTCAGCTGGCGCCGACCGGTCGCTCCTCAATCTGACGAACGCGGCCGACAGAGCAACGGCCGAAGAACAGTTCACCGGGCTCCTGGAAGCGCTCAGCGCCTGCGAGAAGCCGCTTTTCGCGGCGGTCAACGGCCTGGCCGTGGGCTTCGGGGCCACCATGCTGCTGTATTGCGACCTTGTGCTCGCGGCCGAGTCGGCCCGGTTCCGGCTGCCGTTCACATCACTCGGCATCACGCCCGAGGCAGGCAGTAGCGTATTGCTTCCCGCCCGAGCGCGGTGGGACGAGGCGATGTGGGCGATGCTGTCCAGCGAGTGGATCGATGCCCGAGCGGCGCGCGAGTTGGGCATCGTCTGGCGGGTTGTCCCTGACTCGTCGTTGCTCGATCTGACCGCGAAAGCGGCGGCGACGGTCGCTGCCCACGACCCGGCAGCTGTCGCGGCCACCAAACGTCTCCTGACCGCTGGTCGAGCCGGCGTAGCCCGCCAGGCCATCGATCGGGAGTTCGGCGAGATGACCGTGCTTGTGCCGCCGTCTCGCTGATGGTAAAGCTACCACCCGCCGCGGAACTCGACGCCCGCTCCGGCGAGCTGCCCGAGGTGACCGTCGGCAGGTCGTCGGTGACGCAGACGACCTGACCGGACGTCATCAGGCCGAGACCGGCGCGGCCTCGACCAAGGAGGCGGCAGCAGCATCGGGTGATGTCGACCCAGGCGATGTTCCACGCGTCGGCTACAACGCCGGTGGTGCGCCACCCGGGGCGTTGCAGCTGTTCGGGGGCCTGGTCGAGGGTGAGCGCGAGCATCGGCAGCGCGTCGGGCAACGCGAGGCTGTCGTGGTTGGGCCGGGCCGGCTGGGCTGCTTCGGCGGTGCCCAGCCGATGCTCTGACGAGAAACAGAGTATCCTCTTTCTATGGCTGAGGGCACTGCTGATTCCCTGAAGGTCTCCGACGAGCTCGAAGAGGAGTTCGCCGAGGCGATCCAGTACAAGCTGACAGACGAGGACCTCGAGCGGGCGAAGCTCCTGCTCGGGATCGACACGGCCTCACGCCACCGTGAGCTGTACTCCGTGGCCACCCCCGACGCCATCCGGAACTGGTCGCTCGGCGTGGGTGACGACAACCCGCTGTACGTCGACGAGGACTACGGCCCGGCGACCCGGTGGGGGACGCAGATCGGCCATGGGACGCTCGCTGGACACATCAAGACGCCGATGCTCGGCGATCCGATCCCGTCCGAGATCAAGAAACAGGTCAAGGGTCTGTTCCGGGGAGTGCACGTCTTCGTGTCCGGCGGGAGCTGGGACTGGTACCGGCCCGTGCGGCCCGGTGACCGACTGTTCTCCTACGCCGGCGAGGAGAGCCTCGAGATCAAGAAGTCTGAGTTCGCCGGTCGGTCGGCCGTCCAAGTTCGGCGCGACGTGGTGCTCAACCAACACGGCGATGTCCTGGGCGTGTACCGCATCCTAAGCATCCTGACCGAACGGAAGGCGGCGCGGCAGCGGGGCAAGTACGCCGACATCGAGCCCACGCAGTACACCGACGAGGACTACGAGCGCATCGACGCCATCTACGCCTCTGAGCAGCCGCGCGGTGCCCAGAAGCGGTACTGGGAGGACGTCAACGTCGGAGACGCGCTCCCGGCGATGGTCAAAGGTCCGCTGACGACGACCGACATCATCGCCTTCCACGCGGGCGGCTACGGGTTCGTGCCGTACGGACTCCACGGCCAACGTGTCGGCTACAAGAACCGCCAGCGGATCGCGCCCTTCTACATCAAGAACGAACACGGGGTGTGGGACGTCGCACAACGCCTGCATTGGGACTCGAGCTGGGCGAAGGCGATCGGCAACCCGCTGGCCTACGACTACGGAGTCCTGCGCCAGTGCTGGTTCTACCACCATGTCTCCGACTGGGCCGGGGACGACGCGTTCATCGAGAACCTGGCCGACTCGATCCGCAAGTTCAACTACCTGGGTGACACGCAGTTCCTGTCGGGGGAGGTGACCGACAAGCGCGAGGAGGACGGCCGCCACCTCGTCGACCTGCGGCTGCGGATGGTGAACCAGCGCGAGATCGAGACGGCGTACGCCACGTGCACCGTCTCGCTCCCGTCACGGACCGCGGGGTTGCCGACGCTGCCGACGGTCCCCGCCGAGCTCCAGCGCCGCACCAACCAGATGTTCGCCCGCCACAACGAGCTCGTGGCAGGCAATCGCCGACGGTCATGAGCGTCGCCGAGTCGGTTCGCGCCATGGCGCAGTCGGCTCGCATGACCTGGGTGTTCGACGTCGACGCGACCCTGGTCGACGCCATCACCGGCTCGTCCCTCCGACCGGGCGCGCAGGACCTCCTCGTCTCGCTGCGCGCCGAAGGCTGCCGCATCGTGCTCTGGAGCGCGGGAGGCGCAGCGTATGCACGACGGCGAGCGACGCAGCATGGCATCGCCCACCTGTTCGACGCGTACGAGGCGAAGGACGCGCGCGATGGTGCCGGCAAGCTCAACGTCGCCGGCGTCGTCGACGAGCCCGCGGCAGCGGTGTTCGTCGACGACCAGCCGGAGGACCTTCCCGACCACGTCCAGGTCATCGCCGTCCCGCCGTACCTCGCCCACCGACCGTCCGATCGCTGCCTGACGTCGTTGCGGGTGGCGCTCGGCGACGAATAGAGGCCTCTCTAAAGCGGTGGCCATCCCGCTGGCTGACGACCACCGAGCGCTCGCGGCCACTGTTGGCGATCTCGTCCGCAAACATGAGGCCCAGGCCGCGGCTCGCACGCTGTTGGAGTCGGCCAGGGTCGCGTTCGAGGAGGTTCTCAAGCGGTTCCCGGCGTGGGACGTCGACTGGGAGCGCGCGGTCCAAGCGCACACCTGGACGATTCGGGGCTGGGACGCGCTGCCCGTGGTGACCCGTTGACGTCCCCGAAATAAAGTGTACTCTTTCTGGCATGCCTGTGTGCAGTGCTGCCGATCGGATCAGCGACGAGGTGCGCCACGATTGGATGCGCTCATGACGTCGTTCGCCGACGCGTTCACCGCGAACGATGCCGACGCGCTCTCGTCGTTGCTCGCCGAGGACGTGCGGTTCTCGAGCCCGGCGTCGCACCGGCAGTACGTCGGGAGGTCGACCGTGCTGCCGATGTTGCTCGCGGCGCGGCGAGCGCTCGAGGACTTCCGGTACGTCGACGAGATGGCGGCCGGGAATCGGCACGTCCTGGAGTTCGCGGCCCATGTCGGGGACCGCCAGCTCCAGGGAGTCGACCTCGTTTCCTTCGCCGACGACGGTCGTGTCACCGACCTCACGGTGATGATCCGGCCGCTCTCCGGACTGCAGGCGGTTGCCGAGGCGGTGGGCCGAAATCTTTCGCCCGCGGAGGTCGAACCGTGAACCACGAGTCGTTCGGCGATGAGAAGGGCTTTGTCGTCGATGTCGATCATCCCACGTTCGACCGACATCCGCGGAACGCACCGCTGGTGCAGTTCTCGCGATCGGCGACCCACGCGAAGCCGGGTGTCCTCGCGGGCGCGTCGACCGACGCGCTTCTCGCGGAGCTCGGCTACGACGCGGAGCGAATCCAGGGGCTGCGCGATCGAGGAGTCGTCGGCTGATCATCGGTCGAAGACCGAGCGTGGTGCCGCCGACCTGAAGAACACGTTCATCGACCACAGGAGATCGCGATGATGCTTGACTGGACACCGGACGGCAGGGTCGCAATCGTGACCGGCGCGTCGAAGGGCGGGCCGTCGCCGTCGATGACGGGTCCTTCGTCGTGCCGGAGGGGCTCATCCCGATCGACGTTCGCGCGATCAGCAACAGGTACAGCGCGGCTGGGTGACCAGGCTGTGAGGAAGTGAATTCCGCGGTGGCGAGCATCGACCTGACGGACCTGACGGCCCGCATTCGAGCGTTCCTCTCGGGGTACGCCGAACCCCTGGGCGACGAACCCCGCCTTGGATCCGGGATGTTCGACCTGCACACCGGGAGCGGTGATCTCGGTGATGTCTTCGAGCCGAGCCGCGCGTTCCAATCCGCGCTCTTTGCCGCCGGTCTGGCTGGATTGAGCGTTCCGGTGGCCTACGGCGGCCAGGGGCTCGACCACGAGGCCGAGCGCCTCTTCGCGCGGGAGGCTGCCGCGTACCGACTGCCGCATCCCATGCCGCTCTCCGTGGGCCTCGGCCTCGCGGTGCCGACGCTGCTCGCCCATGGCAGCGAGGCGCAGAAGCACGAGCACATCGAGGCGACGCTCGCGGCGCGAGAGGTGTGGTGCCAGCTGTTCTCCGAGCCCGAGGCCGGCTCGGACCTGGCCGGCCTTCGCACCCGGGCGCTGCGGCGAGGTGACGGTTGGTTGATCAGCGGGCAGAAGGTCTGGACATCCTTCGCGACCTTCGCGCAGTTCGGGCTGCTCCTCGCCCGCACCGACCCCGACGCGCCGAAGCATCGCGGGATCTCGATGTTCATGCTCCCGATGGACGCCCCTGGCGTGGAGATCCGTCCGCTTCGGGAGATGACCGGTGGCCGTCATTTCAACGAGGTGTTCCTCAACGACGTCGTGCTCCCGGCCGACGCCATGATCGGTGGCGAGGGCGAGGGTTGGAAGGCCGCGAACACCACCCTCGGTGCTGAACGGGGCGAGGTCGCCGGGAGCGGCAGCGGTCAGGCTCTGGCACTGGTCGAACTGGCGCGACAGACGGGCCGGTCCCAGGATCCGACGGTGCGTCAGTCGTTGATGCACCTCTGGACCACGGACGTGATCCTTCGGGCGTTGGCCGGTCGGGCCCGCGCGGCGCGGACCCTCGGGCGCGCGCCGGGGCCCGAGGGCTCGGTGCTGAAGCTCCTGTCGGCGCAGCTCAATCAACGCTCCGCCGAGTTGGCGTGCGAGCTGGTCGGCGCCGCCTCCACGGCCTGGCCGACGGACCGGCCGGAGGAGGAGCTCTTCAGCTACGAGCTGATGTACAGCCGGATGTACTCCATCGCGGGCGGCACGAACGAGATCCAGCGCAACATCATCGGTGAGCGCGTGCTCGGCCTGCCGCGGGAGCCGCGCTAGTTGCCTCGTTCGAGGAGCGGCGCAGGTGATGATGACGTGAGCCGGCACGTCACCTACTGCCGCATCTGCCCCGCGACGTGCGGACTCGTCGTCGACGTCTCGGACGACCGAGTCGTGCGTTCGGTCGGTGACGTCACGTGCCGATCGACGTCGAGGTCGCCATCGGCGAGATCCCGGCGCGGCTGCAGGACATCCGCATCGCGCGCGGCAACGACGCCGTCGCGCAGTTCGTCGGCACGCAGGCCGCGCTCGCATCGCTCACGATGCCCTTCGCCGCGGCCTGGTGGGCCACGATGCGCTCGCACAAGACCTTCAGCACGCCGGGCGCCACACTCAAGGGGTCCGTCGTCGTCGAGACCCGAGGGGAGCAGCGATGAACTTCGCGTTCAGCGAGGAGCATGAAGACCTGCGGCAGATGGTCCGCGACATGCTGGCCGACACCTCACCAGAGGCCGAGGTCCGCCGGCTGATGGAAACCGAGGACGGCTACGACCCGCGCGTCTGGGCGCAACTCGGCGAACTCGGCGTGCTCGGCCTCGCCGTGCCCGAAGAGTACGGCGGCGCCGGCGCCAGCTTCCTCGAAGTCGGCATCGTGCAGGAAGAAGCCGGCGCCGCGCTGCTCTGCGCCCCCTACCTGTCCAGCGTCGTGCTCGCCACCAGCGCGATCCTGCACGCCGGCGACGACACCGCCAAAAAGGACTACCTGCCCGGCCTCGCCTCCGGCCAACTGCGCGGCGCGCTGGCCCTGACCGAGGAATCCGGCCGCTGGGACGCCGACGGCATCACCCTGACCGCCCGCCCCCGCGACGGCCAGTTCTCCCTGACCGGCGTGAAGACCTACGTGCTGGACGGGCACACCGCCGACCTGCTCATCGTCGCCGCCCGCACCGGCGCCGGGATCAGCCTGTTCACCGTCGACGGCCACGCCCCCGGGCTGACCCGCCAGCCGCTGTCCACGATGGACATGACCCGCAAGCAGGCCCGGCTGACGTTCACCGAGACCCCCGCCCGGCTACTGGGCACCGAGGGCGCCGGCTGGCCGGTGCTGTCCCGGGTGCTCGACCTGGCCGCGGTCGGCCTGGCCGCCGAACAGGTCGGTGGCGCCGCCCGGATATTGGCGATGGCCGTCGACTACGCCAAGGTCCGCATCCAGTTCGGCCGGCCGATCGGCTCCTTCCAGGCCATCAAACACAAGTGCGCCGACATGCTCGTCGAGGTCGAGTCCGCGAAATCCGCCGCCTACTACGCCCTGTGGGCCGCCAGCGAACTGGGCGACGAACTGCCCGCGGCCGCCAGCCTGGCCAAGGCCTACTGCTCCGACGCCTACTTCCGCTGCGCCGCCGAGAACATCCAGATCCACGGCGGGATCGGCTTCACCTGGGAGCATCCCGCCCACCTGTACTTCAAACGCGCCAAAAGCTCCCAGCTGTTGTTCGGCGACCCCGTCTACCACCGGGAACTCCTCGCGCAGCGGGTCGGAATCTGACGTCAGACGAGCGGAGGGAGCGACATGGCGCAGGTAGCGGGCGGCGACCGCAACCGGTAGGACGACGAGTAGTCCTGAGGGCTACGGGTGGCGGCCGAACTGGTCCTCCCGCTCGGCGACGAGCAGCCGCCACGCGGTCGCCCTGACGTCCTCGGCCCACCGACGCGCCAGGTCCAACTCGTCGACGTCGAAGGGTATTCTTTAGGAATGTCTCGGCGCCATCGGAACCGCGAACTGCGACCGTGTGGCGCGGCCGGCGTTCTCCAGGCGCGGGACACCGAGCGATACGTTGCACAGCGATGACGCTCGCGGAGGATGCTCTGGCTGACGGCGTTAGGCCGAAGCGGGCGTTCGTGCTCGCGCGCCAGATCGAGAACGAGATCGTGAAGAAGCGTCCCCCCTTGGGAACGGTGCTCGGATCCGAGCCGGAGCTGATCGCCCGGTACGGCGTGAGCCGGGGAGTGTTTCGTGAGGCGATCCGGAGCGTCGAGCAGACCGGTCTCGCGACGATGCGCCGCGGGCCATCGGGCGGTCTCGTCGTCACCGAGCCGAGCCAGCGAGCCGTCTCCGAGGCGCTCTCGATCCTGTTCTCGTACATGGGTGTCTCCGCCGCCGAGCTGGCCGAGGTACGCCTCCCACTCCAGCTCTCCGCGGCGCGGTTGGCAGCCGAACGGATCGACGAGTCGGGGATCGAACAACTCCGCTCGTGCCTCGCAGAGTTGGACGCGGCCGAGATCCCCGACGAAGAGGCGTACGGCGCGTTCGAACGGCTGGTGTTGGAGCTGTGCGGCAACCCCGTCGTCGTGCTGTTCGGCGGAGCGCTCCTGACGATTTGCCTCAGCCGCGTTCGCGGAACCGGCGGCCGGGTGGAGCCCCCCGTCACGATCGAGGACCGTGACCGACACCGGCGCAGCTACCACCGGCTGGCCGACGCGATCATTCGCGGCGACACCGCCGAGGCGCAGCGGCGCATGACCGCCGTCCTGGGAGCGTTCGAACGCCGCCTCGTGGACCGTCCGGCGCATACGCGCCCGCGTCGGACGCCGGTGATCGGCGGCAGCGGGAAGCTCGCGGAGCGAGTCGCAGCGGCGATCCGCGAGGACATCGAGTACACCGGCTGGGAGATCGGCAGGGTGCTGGGGTCGGAGCCGGACCTCATCGACCGCTTCGGCGTCAGCCGCTCCGTCTTTCGTGAAGCGATCCGCCTCCTCGAGCAGCACAACGCCGTCCGCACGAGACGCGGCCCCGGCGGCGGGATCGTCGTCGCCGAACCCGACGTCGCCGGCGTCATGCGCGCCGTGGAGATCGCGCTCGAGTTCGAGCGCGTGACGGCCGCCGACATCTTCGAGGTGCGAGCCGCGATCGACATGGCGTCCGTTCGGCGAGCAGCCGAGCGGTGCACCGATGCCGATGTCGCCGAGCTCCGAGAGGCGATCGCCGCCGAGGGCTCGCCGAACGCGAAGTCGAGCAGGCACTTCGAGTTCCATCAGCAACTCGCCACGATCAGCGGCAACCGACCCATGGCGCTGTTCATGGAGCTGCTCTCCCACCTCGCCCTCGCTCACACGCCCCGGCGCCAGGCGCACCGGCGGAACGTCGGTGAGCTGCAGCGAGCGCACGAGGCGATCCTCGAGGCGTTGATCGAGCGCGACAGTGCCCTCGCCGAACACCGCATGGGCCGACATCTCGCAGCCGTCGGGGACCACTAGCGGCCGCCGCGCGAATGCCGTCCGACGTCGTCGACGGTGACGCCCTACCGGCCGGCGTACCCGGGGTTGCGACGGTCGCGGAAGGCGCGCCTGCCTTCCTTGAAGTTCTTGGACAAGTGGCGCTGTACCGCTCGGGCCGGCAGGCGGAGGCGCTTGAGACGTACCGGTCCGGCCGCGAGCTACTGGCGGACGAACTGGGCCTCGACCCGGGAGATGAACTGCGGGAGCTGGAGGCGGCCATCCTGGCCGGCGACCCGGCCCTGCAGCGGCCGGCCAACCCGCCGCCGGGCGGGTCGGCCGAGGCTGGAACCGAGCGAACCCTTGCTGCCGGTCCGGCCCTGTCGGCGCCAGCCGCCCACCGCGAGGACGTGTCGCGGCAACTGCCCGCCGACACCGCGGACTTCGTGGCCGACGAGGAGCGGGTCGCCCAGATCGAGCGGGCGCTGACCGGCGACGGCACCTGCAACGCGGTGGGCCTGACAGTCATCGTCGGCAAACCCGGTACGGGGAAGTCCACGCTGGCCACGCATGTGGCGCACCGGCTCAGCGAGAGCGGTTTCCCGGACGGGCAGCTCCTACTGTGACCTGCGCGGCACCGGCCGCGGCCCAGCCCCCGCTACCGAGGTGCTGGGCCACTTCCTACGCGCGCTCGGTATCCCCGGACGGTGATCCCCGAGGCGCGGGCCAGACCTCTGCTGATTCGGGGGCTTTACCTTGACACGTTGGCAAGGTGTCCACTGGGGTGCGGAGGTGATCCCGATCAACACCGCAGAGGGAACCCCGGAGAGCACCCGGGTGGCCAGAGCCCTGGGTGCCGAGGATTCGTCAATCCGGCTTCGGGCGGCCCTGGCGGCCGGCTCGAACCCTGACCCCGGTCTCCTGGAGACGCTCGTCGAGCGGTGCGCGGTCGAGCCGGACTTCTTCGTGCGCGACATGCTGTCCTGGGCGCTGACCCGGCTCTCGCCGGAGATCACCCTGCCGCGGATCCGCCAGGAACTCGGCTCCGAGCGCGCCGCGGCACGCAGCCAGGCTCTGCATACGATTTCCAAGATCGGCCACAGGTGCGCGTGGGCCTGGATCACGCGTGACCTGCTGCGCGACGCCGACGACGAGGTCGCGCGGACCGCGTGGCGCGTCGCGGTCGCCCTCGTACCCGAGGATGAGAAAAAGGACCTGGTGGACGAACTGGTCGGTCAGCTCGGCCGCGGCGACCGCGAGGTGCGGCTGAGCCTGAGCCGGGCCCTCGTCGGCCTCGGCGACGTCATCGAGCCCGCACTGGAGAAGGCCGCGGCGAGTCCCGACCCGGCGGTGGTCGCGCACGCCCGTGCCACCGAGGTGATGCTGCGGGATCCGGAGACCGGTTTCGACGCGGCCATTGATCAGGCGAAGCGAGTCGTCGCGCTCGGCCCAGAACGAACCGCTGCCGCCGCTGCCGCTGCCGCCGCAGGAGCCGTGGGAACTTCGGAGACCGCCGGCGTCGTGGAGACCGCCGAACCCACGGCGACGACCGAGTCCGCCCAGGCCGCCGAGGCTACGGAGACCGCGGATTGCTGATCGGAGACGTGGCCCGCCACTCGGGGGTGAGCGCCCGAATGCTTCGGCACTACGACGCCCTTGGGCTGGTGCGACCTAGCGGCCGCACCGTCGGCGGGTACCGCGAGTACTCGGCCGAGGACCTCCGCAGGATCTTCCACGTGGAGAGCCTGCGGTCCCTCGGCCTCTCGCTCAAGCAGATCGGGCGCGCGCTCCAGGACCCGGCCTTCACCCCGTCTGCCCTGGTCAGCGACCTCATCCGGTGGGCGGAAAACCGCCTGGAGCGGGAACAGGAGCTGCTCAAGCGGCTCCGCGCGATCGACGCGTCGGCGCCCATCGGGTGGCAGGACGTCCTGCGCCTCGTCGAACTCATGCAGGGGCTTGACTCGTCCAGCGCCGCGCGCAGGCAGCAGGCGGTCCTGGCCCGGCCGGAGGGCGGATCGGCTCCCGCCGAACTGCTGGCCCGGGCAGTACTGGCCGAATCCGACCCCAACGTCGCGGGCGCGCTGCGCTGGGCGCTCGCTCGATCGGGCGACGACAGCGTGGCGACGCTGGCCGCCGGCCTGCGCTCGGCGGACGTCGAGATCCGGCGGCGCGCGGTGCTGGCGATCGCCGAGCTGTCCGAGGCCCCGGGCGTGACCACGGTGCTCGCGGACGCGCTCGGAGACCCGGACCAGACGGTGCGCGGGCAGGCCGCTCTGGCGTTGGGCAGGCGGGGGGTGACCGCGGCCGTGCCGACACTCATCGGCCTGGTGGTCGAGGGCGCGGGCGACGTCGAGGCAGCGGAAGTCCTGGGAACGCTGTCCGAGGATCCGGGGTGCGCGGACGGGATCATCACGGCGCTGGTCGACGAACTCGCCGCGCACACCGCGGACTCCGCGGTACGGATACGCCTGGCCCAGGCGCTGGTCGAGCTGTCGGGGACCATCGCGCGGGAGGTCCTGAGCCAACTGGCCCACGACGACGACCCTGCCGTCGCCCTTGTCGCCTCGGCCTTCGTGGGCGTTCTCGAAGAGCGGTCCGCCGAGGACCAAGGCGACGAGAACTCCTGAAGCGCCGCTCAGTGACGGCGGTGCTGGCCGACCAGGTCGAGGTGGCGGACGAACCAGTCGCGGGCCAGCGCGGCGACGCTCTCCAGGGCGCCCGGCTCGGAGAACAGGTGCGTGGCGCCGGGGACCACCGCGACGCGGTTCTCGTGGCGCAGGAGCGTGGCTGCCTGCTTGTTGAGGTCGAGGACCAGCTCGTCGGCGCCGCCGACGATGAGCAGGGTGGGAGCCTCGACGGCGGGCAGCCTGGCGGCGGCCAGGTCGGGGCGCCCGCCGCGGGAGACGATCGCCTCGATGTGGGATCCCTCCTCCGCCGCGGCCCAGAGCGCGGCCGCGGCCCCCGTGCTGGCCCCGAAGTAGCCCATCGCGAGGCCCGCGACCTCGGGTTCGCCCCGAAGCCAGTCGGTGACGTCGGCGAGCCTGCGGGCGAGCAGAGGGATGTCGAAGATCTTGCTTCGGTCGGTGTCTTCGGCGGGTGTGAGCAGGTCGAACAGCAGGGTCGCGAATCCCGCCTCGGTGAGCACGTCGGCGACGTACCGGTTGCGCGGGCTGTGGCGGCTGCTGCCGCTGCCGTGCGCGAACACGACCGCGCCACGGGCACCGCGGGGAACGGTGAGTCGTCCCCGCAGGGGCACGGGGAGGGTGGGGAGATCGACCTCGACGTCGCGGGAGACCGAACCGGCTTCGACGGTGGGCGGGCCGGCCCCCGCGCCGACCGGCGCGGCCGCGGGCTCGCGGTGTTCGGTCGTGGCGCGGTGGAGCAGGTCGAGGACCTCCTCTTCCGAGGTCTGCGAGAAGTCGTCGTAGAACTCGCCGATGGCGAAGAAGGCGGCCGGGGTCTCGACGCAGACCACCTCGTCGGCCTCGCTCCGCAGGGCGTCGACAACCGGAGGCGGGGCGATCGGAGCGGCCAGCACCACCCGCGCCGCCCCGGCGGCGCGGACCACCTGGCAGGCCGCGGATGCCGTCGACCCGGTCGCGATCCCGTCATCGACGACGACGACCAGACGGCCGGCCAGTGGCTCGCGAGCCCGGCCGCCGCGCAGCCGGCGGACCCGGCGGTCCAACTCGGCCCGCTCGCGAGCCTCGACCGCGGCGAACGCCTCGGGCGACAGCTCGGCCAGGCGCAGGGTTGGCTCGTACACCACCCGGATGCCGCCCTCGCCGATGGCCCCCATCGCGAGCTCGGGCTGGAACGGCGCGCCCAGCTTGCGAACGAGGATCACATCCAGCGGGGCGTCCAGCGCCCGTGCCACCTCGTAGGCGACCGGGACGCCCCCGCGGGGCAGCCCGACCACCACGACGTCACACCCCCGCAGGTACTCCAGCCGCCGGCCGAGGGCGCGGCCCGCGTCTACCCGATTCCGAAACGTCATCTCTGCTCCCAGGCCTCTGGACTGGCCCGCCGCGAGGGCTGGGCAGCGAGCGGGAACCGGCCCGGCGGTCGCTGTGCCCAAGCCTGTCGGCGGACAAGCGGCGAACCGGCCGTTCGGCGAGACACGTCTGGACGTCCCCCGTCGAGCACCGGGTGACACCATCTGCCGATCGGCACGCACTGGGCCGTCATGGCAGGTGGCGCCGGTGGCGCCCGGTCCGCCGCCCTGGAATGTCCTACCCGGGCGCCGTCGTCCGGCCGGGCCCGTGAGCTCCCGGCGCCGAGCTCGGCCGGCTGATCCGTCCACGATCGATCAGCGTCGCGGGGGGTGCGGCTGGCGCGGTTCGCGCTCAGTGTGGGGTCCCCATCCGGGTGGGCTGACCGCTTGGACGGGGGCTCCGGCATGGGGCCGTCAGGAGTCGGTGGGGATCGACCTGGGGTCGGACCACCGGTAGGCGGAATGGAAGAAACCGCGGACCGGGCGGCCGCCGATGGAAAGGGAATGGGCGATGGGAACCGGGCCGGCCGGGTTCGCGGTCTCGAAGGACAGGAAAACCTCGTCGGCGTGGTCGGCCGGGGTGTTCGGATCGTAGACGCGCAGCGTAACCGTCGTCCCGGCCAGCTCGTAGGCGTAGGCGAGCACCTGGTGATTGATCCCGAGCTTCAGCGGGTCGGGGGAGTGGACCGTGATGACACCGAGGGCGGAAAGCCGGCCCGAATCCAGGTCGGCGCGGACCCGGGGCCATTCGGTGACGACCGTGATGCGCCCGATCCCGTCGCGGCGGCCGAGCGCCCAGACGACGTCCGCGTCCGGGGTGTTCTGCAGCTGGTAGTAGCGCAGCGCCCCACGCGGCAGGTCCCAGCTGTCGAACAGCCTGCGGACTATGTAGGTGTAGAGCGGCGAGTCCGGCCGCGGTGGGGTGGTGGTGGCCGGGGGCTCGCGGCCCGCCTCGAACAGGTCGCGAACCGTGAAGATCATGCCCCCGCACAGGCCGCGGCTCGCGTCGCCGATCGGAATGCCCTTGCCGAGCCCGGGCACCCGCACCGTGAACACGGGCTGATGGGGAAAGGCGTTCGTGAACCGGAACGCCGATTCGCTCGGCAGGAAGCCCTTGACCGCGGCGCCGACCGCGCCCGCGCCCGCCCCCGATTCGTCGACCATTCCGCCGCCTTCCTGGCCCCGGCACGCCGCAGACCAACGGTGACCGACTGCCTGCCCCGGCGCAAGGGCCAGCACGCGGAAGCCGGCGCGAAAGCCCGATGGTGCGGCGCGGCCGTCAGCTCCAGACGTCGCAGTGGTGCGCCGACCAGGTGCCCGAGACGGGGGCGATCTTCGCCGGCGTGAGCAGCATCCGGTCGGTGCCGCCGTGGACCGCGCCGACGGTGAGACGGGGCCACGACGGGTCCGAGCCGGAGCCGCTGGGGTCGCCGGTCGCGGCGAACCGCGTCCAGTAGCCGATCACCGCCCTGGACAGCGCCCTGCGGGCCGGGGTGGTGAGCTGGCCGGACGGCGTCGACGGGAACAGGTAGTCGAGATCCCAGCCGTGGGTGGCACCCGGGCCGAACTCCGGGGAGACGGGCGGCGCATCCGGGACGTCGAACTCGTAGACATAGGTCGGCTGCTGCGTGACCCCGGCGGTGAGCTGCGCGAACCTACTCGTCTGGCAGCTGAACATGTCGTCGGTGATGATCCGGGCGAGTCGTTCCCGCGGCGGGATCTGGCCGGCCGGGTAGGCGGCCAGCACCCGGTCGACCCGGTCCGGGAAATGGTCGCGGATGAGGCCGTCGACCCCGAAGTCGGTGATCGGGCCGTAGGCGGCCCAGTGGTTCGTGAACGGCCGTCCCTCGTCGCGGATGCTGCCCATCAACAGCGGGACATGGGCCAGGCGCCCGTTCCACAGCGCCTGCGCCGGGCTTAACGGCAGGGTGGCGCCACCGGTCGCGGGCGCGTAGGTAAACGAGTTGAAGATCTCGGTGTCGTCGGCGCCGGCCGTCATCAGCTCGCTGGCCGATCTGGTCCGCAGGCACGCCTGGGCCGTCGCCGGATCCGGGCAGCCGACCTTGGCCGCGAGCGCGAGGCTGGACTGCGACGCCTGGGCGAGGGTCGGCAGCTTCCAGGTGCAGGGGCCGCTGTCCATGATCGCCCGCTCGAACAGCCCGCTCGCCGACGGCGCGGCCAACAGGGCGCAGACGTTCACCGAACCGGCCGACTCGCCCATGATCGTGACATTGCCAGGATCACCGCCGAAGGCCGCCGCGTTGGACCGCGTCCAGCGCAGCGCCGCGATCAGGTCCTCCAGGGCGAAGTCGCCCGCGTCACCACCCATCGACGGCAGAGCCAGCGATCCGAGCGGCCCGAGCCGATAGTTCGTCGTCACCACGATGGCCGGGCCGCCGGTGACCAGACCCGTCGGGTCGAACGTCTCGCCGGTCCCACCGACGAACGCCCCACCGTGGATATAGAGGATGACGGGCAGCCGGCCGGTCAGCGGCGCGCCCCCCGGCCGGGCCACCGCCAGGTAGAGGCAGTCCTCGCTGGAGAGCAGTGCCAGCGGGCCGGTCTGCGCGCAGGCCGGCCCCGTGCGGGTGCCGTCGCGGACCCCTTGCCAGGGCGCGGGCGGCCACGGCGCCGACCAGCGCAGCGCCCCGACCGGCGGGGCCGCGAACGGAATGCCGTGGTAGCGGTCCACCTGCCCCGTGCGTAACCCGCTGATTCGCCCATCAGCCGTGGTGATGACTGGCGGCGCCGCGTGCGGATCCACGGGCGCCGGGGCTGCGGCGGCCGCGGCCCGCTGAGCCGGTGGCGCCGAGCCATTGGCCGCCGACGAACAGCCGGCCGCGATTACGACGGTCGCCAGCAGCGTCGCCAGAACGGCCACGAACCGGGAGCCGCGCCCACGCTCACGAGCGGCGGCGAGCCAGAACCGGGGCTCGCCCGCCGGCAGGATGGACAAGTCGCCGACCCGCCTGGCCGTAGGCGCCCAGGCCAGCGCTGGCCGACGACGCCGCGGACGGCGGGTGCACACGCGTCTCGGTCCTCTCCTTGATCGACGCCGTCTTCCGCGCCGCCGCCCGGTCACCGAGGCGCAGCCGGCTGGTCCGGGCCGCGGCCAACCCATCCGGGGCCGCGGCCAACCGGTCCGGGCCGCGGGCGGCGGAAGCTCCCGGACACAGTAGTCGGGCCGGCGCCGCCCTCCGCCGCCGGTCTGGCCTGGTTTGTCCGCCGGCGCCTGTTCGGCGTGCCAGGCCACGCTGGTCACTTCAGGGACCACGGTCCGCCGTCGCCCGATGTCCCCGCGGCCGGCTGACCAGTGTGGCGGCGGGAAGTCGACAGATCGGACCGGTGGTCTCCTGCGCCGAGCGGGAGAGTCAGGCGCGGTGGCCGCGGACGACGCGCAGCCGGCGCCAGGCCGCGCTGGACAGCGCCCCCGCCCGGCCCTGCTGCCCGTCGGCAGCCGACGATGCCCCGCTGGCCGCGGCGGCGTCGCCGCGGATCGCGTCGCAGCCGGAGTTGTGGGCGGCGGGGCCGTTGGAAACCCCGTCGTTGGGGACTGGGCCGTTGGGTACGGAGTCGTTGGGCGCGGCGCCGTCCGCATCCGCGGTGCCGCCGCTCGGAAGCGGGCCGTAGGCCTCGGCAGTGCCCTGGGCGGGCAGCGCGGCCCCCTCGCCGGGCAGCGCGGCTCCCTCGCCGGGCGGCTCGGTGACGTGGGGAAACGGCTGCCGGGGAACTGTCGGCTCCGGCTCGACGCCGAGCGGACGGCGCTCGATCAGCAGCATCGCGAGGTCGTCGCGCAGATGCCCGCCCGCATGGGCGGTGACACGCTCGGTCAACTGGTCCAGTGCCTGCTCGGGGGTGCCCTCGAGCAGCACCTCCAGATGGTCTTCCAACGGGAAGAACTCGCCGCTTGGGGAGCGGGCCTCGATCAGGCCGTCGGTGAACAGCAGCAGCCGGTCGCCGACGCTCCACCGGGCGGCCGACGGCGAGAACCGCTCGGCGAGCCCGAACGGCGGGCTGGGCGACCGCAGGCGCAGCGGGCCGCTCGGGGCGCCGTCCTCGGCCGCGAGGTCGGTGAGCTCGCCCTCGCCGACCAGCGGCTGGGCGCTGTTCGCCGCGAGCAGCATCGGCGGGTGATGGCCCGCCGAGCACAGGCTGAGGCGGCCGTCGGGATGGATATCCAGCAGCAGTGCGGTGACGAAGTCCTCGGCGTCCGCCTCGCGGTTGACGGCCCGGGCACAGGCGGCGGCGACCTGCTCCGGTTCGAGCCAGGTCACCGCCGCCTCCCGGAAGGCGCCGAGCACGATCGACGCCAGCCGCACGGCGGGCAGGCCCTTGCCTCGGACGTCGCCGATGATGACCCGGATCGTGTGCCGCGTCGCGACTACCTCGTACAGGTCGCCGCCGACGGTCGCCTCCTCGGCGGCTGACAGGTAGCGGGCCGCGAAGCAGGCGCCGTCGATCGTCGTCGGCACCTCGGGCAGCAGCGCCCGCTGGGCGACGTCTGCGACCGCGCGCACCCGCACCAGCTCGTTCTCCCGGATGCGCAGCTCGGACTCGCGCCGGCTGCGGTGGATCGCGATCCAGACCGCCACCGCCGCCTGGGCCGCGACCAGCCCGATCGCGGCCAGATGCTGTCTCGTCCCGAAGCGTTGGTCCCACAGGCCGGACACTCCGGCGATGACGAGCGCCAGCAGCCCCATCGCGGCGGTGCGACGCGGGCCGCGGGCACCCGAGACAAGCAACGCGGACAGGCCAAGATAGCCGGCCATCGCCACGTGCGCGAGCAGACCGAGGCCGACCGCACCGCACAGCACGGCAAGCCCGAGCGCCAACGCCCGGTCCGGCTTCCAGGGCATGAGGCATTCTCGCTGCCCGGCCCGCCGCCCCGTGCGGGTACCACCGGATTCGTGAGTCCTAGATACGGCCGGTGGTGTTTCGGGTCGAAAATTCGAACCTGTCCCGCTCCTCGTCAGGCCGCCGACGGGGTCTTACCGGCCCGCTGACCGGGGCGGCGCTCGTACCACCGCGCAGCCCGCTCCAGCTGCGCGGCCAGGGAGATCAGCAGGCTCTCGCTGTTCGCCGGGCCCATCAGCTGGGCGCCCATCGGCAGCCCGGACGCCGTCAGCCCGGCCGGCACGTTGACCGCCGGCCAGCCGAGCACGTTCCACGGCCAGGTGAACGGGCAGGCCGCGACGATCGCGTGGTCGGTGTCCCAGTTCGTCGGCCGGTTCAACTCGCCGACCCGCGGCGGCGGAACCGCCGTCGTCGGCGCGAGCAGGACGTCGACCCGCTGGAAGACGCGCCCGATCCACCGGCGTGACACCGGCTCGGCCGCCCGCGACGCGAGCAGCAGCGGGCGCAACATCCGGCCGGTGCGGGCGTTGGCCAGCGTGCGCACGTCCAGCAGGCCCGGGTCGGGCACCCGGTGCGCCCAGTCGTCGATCCCTTCCAACGAGCGTGGCAGGAACGTCACCCCGAGCAGCCCGTACGCGGGATCCGCCGGGACGACGTCGTGGCCGAGCGCCTCCAGCGCGGCGGCGACGTCCTCGACGGCCGCCTGGACTGTCGGGTCGAGCCGAGCCGTCATGCCGCTGTAGGGGATCTTCAACGACAGTCCGATCCGCAGCCGGCGCGGGTCGCGCCCGGCCGCGACCTCGAACGGCTCGTCCGGTGCAGGCGGGTGATCCCGGTCGACGGGCGCGCTGCCGGACAGCACGTCGAGCAGCATCGCCGCGTCACCGACCGTATGCGCAAGCGGGCCGAACGTCGTCAGCCCGTTGAACTGCTCGGGCACCGGGGCGCTGGAGATCCGGCCGCGCTGCGGCTTGATGCCGACGAGGTTCGTCCAGGCGGCCGGGATGCGGACCGAGCCCGCACCATCTGAGCCGACGGCCGCGGCGACCAGCCCCGCGGCCACGGCGGCCGCGGCGCCTCCGGAGGAACCGCCCGGGGTGTGGTCCAGGTTCCAGG
>Ga0068863_100000804_pt1 | contig 31453 bp, 21 predicted proteins | sample KBSSwiS62_FD_66596 | JGI IMG/M metagenome (GOLD analysis project Ga0068863, IMG submission 66596) | Switchgrass rhizosphere microbial communities from Kellogg Biological Station, Michigan, USA - KBS Switchgrass S6-2 | ecosystem: Host-associated > Plants > Roots > Rhizosphere > Soil ... | reverse complement strand
TAGCGGCGGTCGCAGAAAAGTTCGAATTTATCCGCATAACACCCGCCGACGTCCACTGGCGCGATATCCCAGGAGGTCATGGCGCTCAGGAAGCGATACTTGCGGGCGATCCCGACAAGCCTGGACTTTACGTCGTCAGAGTGAAGTTTCCTCCGCACCTCATGGACTCACCTCACTGGCACCCTAATGCTCGGTATGTCACCGTCCTTCAAGGCACCTGGTACGCCGGCACTGGCGTTGTTTTCGATCCGAAAAAGGCCGTCCCTTTGCCTCAGGGAAGCCTCATGATTCACCCTGCCCGTGCCCCGCACTGGGACGGATCGGCCGGAGATGATCCCGTAATCGTGCAGATCACAGGCTACGGGCCTAGCGAAGGTGGACCTGTCGATCCAAAGCAACCCACATGGATCGAAGTGCCCCGGCAGTAATACTCAGACCAGCGTGACAAGCAGCTCGTCGAGTTGCGCGAACGTTTCGTGCGTGGCGTCCGCCGCGCCGGTACCCGCGGCGTCGAGCGCGTCCTTCGACGGGTAGAGCTCGGTCATGACGAGCAGCGTACGCCCGCCCCTGTCCTCAAACGTAACGGTAGTGACCGAGCCGTTCTCGCCGCCTTCCTCGTTGGTCCAAACGATTCGCGAGGGCGGCGTCACCTCGATGTAGCGGCCGAAGAAGTCCATGCCGTCACCGAAGTTAAGGCGGTACTTGCCGCCAGTGCGCACGTCCATCTCGCAGGACCTGAGCGTCATGCCCATCGAGCGCGGCACCCACCAGCGCTTGAACAGCTCGGCACTGCGCCAGGCTTCGAACACTAGGTGCGGGGGAGCATCGAACATCCGCGTCACGACGAGCTCGCGATCGGACTTCCTCTCAACCGTCGTGCGGTTCTTTACGGCCGCCTCGCCACCTTTTCTTGCGTCCATCCATCTTCTCCTTGCGTTTTAGTTCTTCAACGATCTGGTCCAGTGCGCAAAAGCGCGCGTCCCAGAGCCGGTGGTATCGCTCGATCCAGGCCGCGACTTCCTGCAGTCCGCGCACGCCGAGCTTGCAATTGCGAACCCGGCCAACCTTCTCGGTAATCACCAGCCCGGCCTGTTCCAGCACGCCGACATGCTTTTTCATGCCGGTGAGGGACATCTCGAAACGGTCTGCGAGATACGTGATAGAGGCATCGGAACGCCCGAGCAGCTCGAGCACACCGCGGCGGGTGACGTCGGACAGGGCGGAGAGCGAGGTATCCAAGTGGTTTTGATTATACTGAACCATATGGTTCAGTATGTACCACTGGATCGGCGAGTGCAAACAGCCGCGCCAACCGATTGATTTGCTGGCGCTCTCGGCCGGAGGTGAACCGGCGGCCTACCGCTTAGGAGGGGGATTCCTCTTCGGATGTGGAAAGCGGCTCATCTGCCGTACCAGCGGCTGGCATCGATGCCGTGGCAGAGAAGTTCAGGGTATATCGGCGGTCGTCGTCATATTGGCAGAGATTACAATTCCGGTAATGACCGGGTTGAATGTCACGATGCTGTCGGCCTGATCAGGATTATCCTGGTCGGCTTGACAAGTGAACGCCACGGTGTAGTTTCCAGGCTGCAGAAAGGTGAACTGGTAGTAGTACGGCACCGAGGTGTTTGCAGCCAGCGCCTTTGAGCTTACAGGCTGGTTGGCATCGGTCGCCGGCGCCGTGCTATTCATATCCTCGGGAACGATCACCGTGCCGCTGTACAAGTAGACGGCGGGCACGCAGCCGCTGGGTACGAGCGCTGCGCTGGCGGCCCCTTGAATGTTGCCAACTTTGGTGTTCTCGACCAATCGCTGGGCAGGCTTGAGTATGCACACCGGAGCCTGTCCCGGCGGACACGTCACTGCCTGGCGCAGATCGAAATCAACGGTGTAGTCCACTACACCACCAATCGGAACGACAAAGCCGGAAACAAGCTTCAACCCTGTTTCCGAGCCGCTCGGAACTCGCAAGCCATGCATGGTGCCATCCGATAATGTCATGTACGAATTGCTCGGATCGCCGTCCGCCTCCACCATCAGGCGAATTTGGCCATACGATCCGGCCGGTATCGGTTGGCGGAAAAGCACCGCGGACGCCATGCCGCTTTGATTAAGCAGATCGATGCTTTTCGGCTGCGCAAAAGTGATGGTGACCGGACTGCCACCATCTGCTGTCAATTCGACTCCGGTAAATTTCACTACTACGGCTTGAGCGCCGTCCACGGGGGCATCGGCGACCGCCAAACTCATCTGCCCCATACCGGTATCATTGCTGCCGCCGCAGCCCGCCAACGCTCCGCATATTCCTAGGATCGCCGCCGTTAGGTTTAGGATCAATTTTTGCGAGTCGCTCATTGGCGCACACTCCAGTCATGATTCCACCGTTGCGATTCAACCACCGGGCTAACGGAACGCAAGCAGTCGGCAGCAACTAACACTCCATTTTCCATAAGTGTCCGGAAAATCACTATTGGAGTCCGTGACGTCAATCTGATTACTGGAATACAAATAGCTGGAATTGCGACGTTGATGGATCGCAGGCGCGAACAAACGTTTTTGATTTTCGCTGCTTGGCAGCAATTCCACTGAGGCAACTACATTTCGGCCTTCTATTGCGCCTTGAGTGCAGTGGCCTGCATCCAATGGCCAATTGGCGCCCCCGCCGGAGTTGAACCGGCGGCCTACCGCTTAGGAGAACGAAAAACGCAGAAGTGAGGACAATCGATGGGCAGGCAACGGCAGGCCAACCAACCATGCAGCGTGCTACGCCGAGTTCTGCCGGCACATTAGTTAGACATTAGATGCCTGGCGCACCAATTCTCCGTTTGACAATCAATCGGTAGGCAGCGCCGCAGGCACCCATGTCTGAGAAGCTAACTCTTCACTTGCAGGGAATTCTTTACCGACTGAACGCCCGCAACCGAGTGGGCTACGCTGACCGCCTTCGGTATGTCACTCGCCTGCGATACGAAGCCGCTCAGCTGAACGACGCCCTTGAATGTTTCCACGTTTATTTCGGCCACCTTCAACGACGGCTCGCCAGCGATTGCCGCTTTGACCTTGCCTGTGATAACCGAATCATCCACGTATTGCCCCGTGGCTTCATGGGTGCGGGTCTCTGCGCAGCCAGAGATGGTTGCCGTCATCGCCAGAGCGAGAGCCACTGGAAGCTTTAACGATATAGACATGTTTTTGACACTCCTTAAGATTCCACACAATAGCCCGCTCACCGGTGGGGCGTGTGTCCGACGAGTGTCCTAAGTGACGGTAATTCTCCCGCCAACGCTCGTAAGTCGAGTCTGACATCGCGCGGCACCGCTTGGATTCCGTCACAAACGATGAGTCCTGCTGTCGGCGCAATCTATGGGTTTGTGGCGCCCCCGGCCGGAGTTGAACCGGCGACCTACCGCTTAGGAGGCGGTCGCTCTATCCACTGAGCTACAGGGGCGTTGTCGAATTGTAAGGGATTTCGCCGTACCGTTCGTTTCTTAGCATTCCCGGCAAAGTGGTTTTCGCACACTTCGATTCGGCGGCTGCCGGTGGCATCGAGGAACCGCTTCTGACCCGCAGCTGCTATTAACGATCGTCGCCATTGGGGTAGATCGATGGAGCTGCCGAGGCCTATAGTTCTCACTACTCCATCAGTTTCGCTTTGCGGAGCATTGCGTCGAAGCGCCGATTACCGTGCAGTTTACGAAACAGTATATCGGCCTTGAGGGGTTCGAGGGAGCCCTTCCTTTGCTGATGGGCACGCTCGAGCCATTCCAATGCGGTGTCGATCTCGCCACGAAAGGCGCGAGCCGCGGCGATCAAGTACGCATTGCGATCCGCAAATCCTCGCTCGAGCGCAGCGAGTGCCGAGTCGGATTCAGCCCTTCGAGCCATGGCCCAGTAGATGCAGGCTAGGGCCTGGAGCCTCAAAGTCTCATCGGATTCCTTATCCGCTTCCCCGAGCGCCTCCGCCTCCTTGCCCATCAGCATCAGTGTAAGACCATATTGCGACGGGGCGCCGGCCATGGAAGGATTCAGTTCCAGGATTCTGCGAAAGGTGGCGGCAGACTCTCTCAGAAGCCCAGCTGCTTGCAGAGACGTACCCAGAGCAAATAGCGTGTCGGTATTAAGCGGATCCTGTACCAATCGCTGGCGCGCCCAGTCGATATACTCGCTGAATCGGCCACTCAGTTCGCCTTTGAGTAAAAGTATATTGTCTTGTGCGTCTTGTCCGACCCTACCTTGAGGATCGAGGGCCGCCGCCCTCTCGAACTTAGCGATAGCCGCGGTCCAGTCCCCTACAGTAAAACGAAAGATTTGGCCGCGCGCGAGATAGGCATCGGCGCAATTCGGATCGATCGCCAATGCCCGCTCCACCGCCTCCCGCCCTTTAAGTTCCGATTCCGCAGCGGTGAGTTCTCCAAGGGACCCTTGCCAGGCCAAGGCGCGTGCCATCATCGCCCATGGAGCGGCGTAATGGGGGTCTAAGTTGATGGCCTGGCGAAAATATTCGATCGCCTTGGAGTCGTCGCCCTTGTTACCACGCCAGTAGTAATAGTTTCCTTCCAATACCAAGTTGTACGCTTCCAAGTTGGTTGTTTTTTTCGACGCGGGTTGAGTCCCGCTAGCAGAGCTTGCATTCAATGCGGCATTCAGCGCCTTCGCCACCGTGGTCGAAATTTCTTCCTGCACCTTGAAGATATCATCGAGCTTGCGGTCGTAGATCTCGGACCACATGTGCACTCCGTCAGAAGCTCGGATCAGCTGCGCTGTGATCCGAAGCTTACCGCCCGCCTTACGCACACTGCCTTCCAGCAGGTTCGCCACCCCCAGCTTTGTGGCGATGGTGCGCATGTCCTCGTTCTTGCCCTTGAACGCAAAGGAGGAGGTTCTCGCAATTACCTTTAGGTCCGTGATTTGCGCCAAGTGGTTAATTAACTCTTCGGAAAGGCCATCGGAGAAATACTCCTGATCATGCTTTTCGCTCATGTCTGTAAACGGCAGGACAGCGATGGATTTGGCATTCGCCGCAATGGCGGAGGTGCCGGCAGCCGGCTTCGGCGCCGCACGATGATTCGATAACCAGAGCTTGTCGGCGCCGACATATGCAACGGCAGCCACACAAATGGCTGCCGCTGCCACGAATGCGCGGCGCAATCCCGGACGGCTCCTTGCGGTTGAGGGCGCGCTGGGGTTGACGCGTGGCACACTAGACGACTGCGTCAATGCGATCTTTACGGACGCCACGAGCCTGGGCAAAGCGTGCTTGATTCCAGCGGTACTTGCATCGAGCCACTGCGCGGTGTTGAGGAAATATTCGAGGTCAGCCGGCATCGGCGCCAGATCTATCCTGAAAGGGATAACGGGGTGCCGTCTTGAACTCGCCCGTTCTACCTCTCGAAGCACATGTTGAGAACTTGCCGAGTGCTCCGACAAGACCAGCACGACGACTTGCGTCCCATCGATAGCATGAACGATCGCTCCGGCGAAGGATTCCCCAGGAACCACATCCCGGGGCGCAATCCAGCAGACTAGTCCGGCGCCCTCAAGAGCCTTGCAGACCGTTTCAGCCACGGCCTTGTCGTGCGAGGCATAGCTGATGAACACGTCCCCGCCGGGGGTTGGCGGAACATGTGGAGTCTGTTCTTCGGCCATACCGGATCTTCTCGTCCCTGCCCCGTTAGGGGCAGGATGCCCCCGATAAGGCCAGGTTGCAACGCACCGTGATGGAGGCGGTGAACGTCCACTCTCAGGCCGCAATTCTTGCTCTGATATACGACTGGTCCGCCAGCGGACTCCGTCTTACGCTGCCGCTTGCCACCGCGGCACGCAGTGGTTTACCGCTGTTTAGATTGCTTCACTTGGGGTATTTGCGTCACCAGCCCCTCGCCTGCCGGCCGGCACAAGGTCTCGAGTTCCTGCTGCATATCCGGTGCGCCGTAATTGCCGCAGACTCGCGAAGGTGTACCGCACGAACTCCATGACGAGGTATCCGAGAAGAATAGAGACGGCCCATTCAAGCCACTGTGGCAGACGGTGCACCACGACCGTGTGCCTGGGCAGAATTCCAAACAAGTTCTTGAGAGCTCGGCGCTCGACTACATGGTAGGTAGTGAGCAACGTGACCAAAGATCCGGCAATGTAGCCGACGAAGTTGCTGAAAGCGGTATTGACACAAAGCCCCCGGAGCTTGCGAAAACTGAAGGCGCTGCGAACAAATTCATGCATGGTCATGCCCCGTGATGGCCGGCAACCTCCCAAGATTAGAAAATTGGTGCCTCTCGGGCTCGGTCTAACATCACAGATTGGCAGCAGAGGCGAAGTCGGATCGCGAAGTCGCGGATGGAAGCTTGTCGTCGGGGCTGGCGCAGTGCAAGATGCGCTGTTGTTATTACCCAATCCCCTTCGTTTAACCGGCGCAAAGCGCCATCAGAGCAATGGCAATTGACGTATTCCTCAGCTATGCCGCCGCTGACAAGGCGGCCGCGTTGGCTGTTTTGGCAGGCCTCGAGGGCAATGGAGTGCGTTGCTGGATCGCGCCGCGCGACGTAACGGCCGGATCAGAGTACGGCCAGGAGATCGTCGAAGCAATCAAGGCATGCCGAATCGTCGTTCTGATCTTTTCGACGAGCGCAAACGTTTCCCCTCACGTGCGCCGCGAAGTCGAGCGCGCCGTCTCAGCTCAGCGGATCATCGTGCCGTTTCGCATCGAGAACATAGTACCAACCGGTGCGATGGAATATGCCCTGAGCAATACGCATTGGCTGGACGCCTTGTCCCCACCACTCGAACCCCACATTGCGACGCTGGTGAGTACCGCCCGCAAGATGCTGGGCTCCGGTGCCACAATTGTGCCCGCCCCGACCGCCTTATCAGCCAATGCAGCCAGACCCTCGGTCGTCGTGCTGCCGTTCAACAACATGAGCGGCGACCCGGAGCAGGAATACTTCAGCGATGGCATCACCGAAGACATCATTACTGATCTATCGAAGGTGTCGGGGCTGTTTGTGATAGCGCGCAACACCGCGTTCACTTACAAGGCGAAGGCGGTAAAAGTTCAGGAAGTCAGCCGTGAGCTTCAGGTTACCTACGTGCTTGAGGGCAGCGTGCGCAAAGCGGGTGCACGCGTCCGGGTCACCGCACAGCTCATCAATGGCAAGGACGAAGGGCACATTTGGGCCGACCGTTATGATCGCGACCTGACCGATATCTTCGCGATCCAGGATGAAATCACACATGCGATCGTTGAGCAGCTGAAGGTAAAACTCCTGCCGCAGGAACAGAAATCAATCGCGCAGACGCCGACTGACAGCATCGAGGCCTATACCTATTACCTCAGGGGACGCCAATTCCTGCACCGGCACTCGAAATCCTACTACCAGTTGGCGCGACGCATGTTCGTAAAGGCCGTCGAACTCGATTCGCAGTACGCGCGTGCGTACGCCGGGATCGCCGACTGCGATTCGTTCTTATGCTTACATTATTATGTCGACATCGGCATTGACACGATTCTGGCCGCGAGCGCGCGGGCATTGGCACTGGACGCCAATCTTGCGGAAGCGCACGCGTCACGCGGACTCGCGTTTCACCTGGCGAAGCGTGACGCAGAAGCGGTAACCGAGTTCGAACAGGCAATCCTCCTCGATCCTAATTCCTTCGAAGCGCACTACTTCTATGCGCGCGCCTGCTTCTCCGAGAACAAGCTGGACCGGGCCGTCAAACTCTGTGAGCGGGCTGCTGAGCTCAAGCCGGACGACTACCAGGCCTTGGCGATGCTCAGGATGGTCTATCACGCGGTTGGCCGGGAACCGGAGGTGGCAGCCGTTGCACGCAAAGTCGTAGAGCATGCCGAGCGTGAGTTGACCATGCACCCGGACAATCCCCGCCCCGCGTACCTGGGCGCAGCCTGCCTCGTGACGCTCGGCGATCAGGACCGCGCGCGCGAGTGGCTGTCACGAGCGCTGGCCATCGACCCGGATGACATCCTGACGCAGTACAACGTCGCCTGCGTGTACTCCCTACTTGGCGAGGTTGAGCCGGCCTTCGATCTGCTGGAGCGCCTGCTGCCCCACGCCAACCAGGAGACCAAGTCTTGGCTTACGGTCGATTCGGATCTGGAAGCGCTCCGCCCGCTTCCTCGTTACCAGAAACTGTTGCAGTTGATCTAAGAACGGGAAGTTATGCGGAATTTCGGCTGACTGCGTCAGACCGCTTTCTGTGTTCTTCTTAGTTCCTCGAACACTGAAGTGTTCGGAGCTGCCGCGAGCCCGCCGCACTAGCCGCTGCGATACGACCTCAGCAGTCGAAATCCGACCAGGCGCTGGCGCTGCTCATCCCAGAGCCGTAACGTCGCCGAGCGGAGGCTTGCCCCCAGAGAAAGTGTCGGTGCACTGCCAAATAATGGATCGGCATTGTGGCAACGCTGCAGGTGATAGTTGGGGATCTGCGGGCTGAGATGGTGGATGTGGTGGTAGCCGATATTGCCGGAAAACCAGCGCAGTATGGCGGGCAACTTGTAGAAGGAACTGCCCTTCAGGGCAGCTTCGGTGTAATCCCACTCGTCGTGCCGGGTCCAATAGGCGTCGGCAAACTGGTGCTGCACATAAAACAGCCAGACTCCGGCGCCCCCTGCGAGCAGCATCATAGTCAATTCGATCAAGCACCAAGACTTGAAGCCGATTAGCGCGCTCAGACCGACGGCCATCAACAGCAATGCCAGGTTCGTCACCCAAATAGAGAGCCGTTCGCGACGTCCGGCCTGCGCTGAAGGAAAGCGTTCGAGCACGACGAACAGTATCGTGGGCGCAATGGCAAACAGCACCACGGGATTGCGCAGCAGCCGGTAAGCGCATCGGCGCCATAGCGGAGCGTCAAGGTATTCGGCCACCGTCATCGTCCAGACGTCGCCCTTGCCGCGCCGCTCGAGGTCTCCGGACGTGCGGTGATGAATTGCATGCTCCCAGGTCCAATGATGGTAAGAGGTGAAGGTGAGCAGGCCCGTAAGCCAACCGATCAGGGTGTTGGCGCGTTTGGATCGCATGAACGAGCCGTGACCACAGTCGTGCATGAAGATGAATATCCGCACCCGTAGACCGGCGGCCAGCAGCGCCAGCGGCAGGACCAGCCAATACGACACGGTGATGGCCCGCGCCATGACAAACCACAGGACCAGGTACGGGATCAGCGTATTGGTCAGCTGCCAGATGGCTCGTGACGGTGATGGATGCCGAAACCGTTCGATCACTGATTTGATGCGCGCTGCCCCTGGCAGCGAACTATCGGCGTAACTGTGGGACGTTATTTTCACGTGGCGCCTGCCACCTTATCATGGAGACCACGGCGCCGCTGTAAGACCTTCAGTGACGCGATGCCCGTTCTGGCGACGACTGACGCGGTCTGGGTCGCAATCCGGGTGGCAACCAGGCCCGCGAGTGCTTCCGCTGCGCGCGGCGGTTTGCATTTGGCGCCACCCCTTTTTCTGCGTTCTTCGAGACCCGTCCGGATTCACGCGTACGTCATCAGCGGCGGCTTAGGGGACGATCGCACTATTCACTGAGCTACGAGGCCCAATTGAATCGCAACGCTTTTTCTGCGACTTTCGTTTACCTCAGAAGCACGCGCAGTGGTGAGGCAGCAGAGACGGCTGCGTTTGGCCAAACTAAATTGCGGTGGCGTAAAATTGCAGCGCACAATCACGGCTTGCGGTACAGGCGGCGACAACCTCGACGTTGGCTGCAGACTGCGTTTTCCAGCAACGTTCTTATAAGAATTTCTTACCACTGCGCGGCAATATCGATGGATGTTCGCTAATGCACCTTTGCGTTGAAGGATAAAAGACCCATGAATTCGACCACTGCCTATGCATGGTCTCATCGCCTCATCCTGGGACTCTGGGTCATATTTGGCTCCGCTGCTTTCGCAGCCCCGCCTGACGAGCGCCCCCGGGCGCGGGACGTAGGGCTTGGCGTTGGCGCCTACCAGACAGGGCGTTGGAACGCCATCACCGACGTGCCCGGCGTGCGGGTCGGGCAAACGACGATCCGGCGCGGTAATGACGTGCGCACGGGTGTAACGGTGATTTTCCCGCACGACGGCAATCCGTTTTTCAGCCGTGTCCCGGCAGCAATTTCCGTTGGTAATGGCTTTGGCAAGCTTATCGGATCGACTCAGGTCAACGAACTCGGCGAAGTCGAGACGCCGATCGCGCTTACCTGCACATTGTGCACGTGGCGCGTCGCGGAAAGTGTCGCAAAGTGGATGCTCGCGCTGCCGGACATGGGTCAGGTGCGATCCATCAATCCGGTGGTCGCGGAAACCAACGACGGTTGGGCGCTCAATGCGATCCGCACAATGCCGGTCAACGATGAGGATGTTATCCAGGCCCTGGTCGAGGCGAAGACTGGCCCGGTCGAGGAAGGATCGGTCGGCGCCGGCACCGGAACCGTCGCTTTCGGCTGGAAAGGCGGCATCGGCACCAGCTCGCGAGTCGTCGCCAAAGGGCCGTGGACAGTCGGCGTACTCGTGCAGACGAACTTCGGCGACTGGCCGGACCTGCTGATCCAGGGGGTTCCCGTCGGCCGCGAGCTCGGCAGAAATGGCATGCATCCGCTCCGTGACAAGGGTGCCAGCGGCTCCGTCGTAATAGTCATCGCCACCGACGCACCGTTGTCAGACCGCAACTTGCGGCGGTTGGCGAGCCGTGCGTTTCTCGGACTCGCTCGCACCGGCGCCCACGCCGACAACGGCTCCGGCGACTATGCGATCGCCTTTTCCACAAACCCGTCGGTGCGACGAACCATGGCGCCCGGCAGCTACGGCGAGCCGCCGATGCGACTGACAACTGAGGAACTTGGCAACGAGGCCGTGAGCCAACTTTTCGGGCCGACGATCGACGCCACGATTGAGGCCGTCTACAACTCACTATTGCGCGCCAGAACTGAAACCGGCGCATTCGCGTCGGTCGACGCGCTACCACTCGAGGAGACTCTATCCATACTGCGCCGTTTCAACGCTACTCAGCGCTGACACAGCTGCACGCAATGGCAGAGTTGCAGGTGGCGCAACGAAAGACGCCCGCATGGCTGCGGGCGTCTCCGTGTGGCTCAAGCCGGAATGGCTCGATGCTGACTAGGAAATCAGGGCTTAAATCGGGCGTACATGTTGCGCAGAATAATCATGATCGCCGCTCCCGCGGCGAGCACGCCGAAACTGCCGAAGATGTTGGCCAGATACCCGCCCACGCCGGGAATACTGTTCAGGACGCCGGACAATGCCGTCAAGGCCAGTGCGGAGACGATCACTCGGACGTGATCAGGCCCATCGATCCAAAGGCCGCCGATCAAGCCGAGGATGACCAGTATCGTGGTCAGGCTCGGGATTACGACGAACGCGCCCACTATGGCAAGCGCGATCGCTGCAAGACCTATTAGCTTCTGAATTTTCATCATTCCCCCCTAAGTTAAGCATCTTTGTATTTGAGGTCGACCTTGGCCGGTCGCCTGATCGCCCCGCGGATATATAGCATCCCCGATTCGCCAAGCCTAGCCCTGCAAGGAACGCGGGCTCCATCGCCAGGGCGTTGCCGCCAGTCGATCACTCTCGCGCCTCGCTAGTCCTCTGCGGCGCTCTTTATCCCCGGGATGCAGCGCTCCGTGTTGGCGAGGAAGTATGCCAGCGAAGCCATGGCGGCCACGTGCATCTGCAGGTTCGCGGGATCGATCTTGTCCAGCGTATCGGCAGCCGTATGGTGGTAGTCGAAATAATGCCGGGTATCCGTAAGGGGTGCGAACCCTGGCACACCCGCGGCCTGCAGTGGTGCAATGTCGGAGCCCACCTCCCCCTCGCGCGCCGCCAACACTGTGGCACCGAGCGGGACAAGCGCGTGCATGACAGGCTGAAGCGAGGCAAGCGATTCCTTGGCCACAGCGGCCTCGATCCCCAATAAACGGCCGGCCCCCATGTCGCTTTCGATTGCCGCACATTGCTTGTTGACCGCGCCACTCGCCGAGGCCAGGTACGCCTTGGGACCATGACCGCCATTCTCTTCATCGGCCCAGCCGATAAAGCGGATCGTGCGCCGCGCGTGCAGCTGCAGCTGCTGCAGAACCTGCACCACGCCGGCCGCCCCCATGACGCCCACACCGTCATCGGTTGCGCCAGTACCCAGATCCCAGGAATCCAGATGCCCGGACACGATGACGTACTCGTCCGGCAATTCCGTGCCGGGCCAGTCGGCAATAACATCGAAGCTGTCGGCGTCGGGCAGCGTCGCTGGCGTCAGCAAGATCTTCATCGTGACATTGCCCTGCACGGCGAGTCGCAGGATCAGATCCGCGTCCTCTGCGGCCAGGGCCGCGGCGGGAATGGGCGCCTGGTGCTCATTCCACACGGTCGCTCCGGTATGGGGCAGCCGATATTCGGCACCCCCGATGGAGCGCACCAATGCCACCGCAGCGCCAAGGCTGGCCGCTTCCGCAGGACCGTGCGTGCGGTATTTGCCCGCCTGGCCGTAAGCGGTGCCGGCCTGGCCGTTGTCAGCCAGCCGCTGATCGAAGCGTGAATTGAACAACACGATATTGCCGCGCACCTGCGCGGCGCGTGCGTGCAGCTCGTCCAGATTATTCACGACGATCACACGCGCCTCATAGCCTGCGGCCGGCGTGGCGCCGGAACCGCCCAATGCCGTCAGATGCAGGCGCTGAGTCAGGCCGGCGGGCCGCCCGGGGTAATCCGTGAGTTCTGCGCGTTCCTCCCCGCGCACCCAGTGGGGAACCTTCGTGGGCAGCAAGGTCACCTTGGCGCCCAGAGCCTTCATGGCCGCTGCTACCTCCGCAATGGCCGCGGCCTGCTGGAGTGAGCCCGCAGGGCGCGGTCCGATGCGATCGGTGAGTTCGGACAGCCGCCGCCAAGCCCAGTCACTGCTCATCGCGGTGGCGCGGATTCGATTTAGGCTGTCTGCGAGGGCTTGGTTGGCACTCACTGTGGCAGGTGCCCCGGCGGCTACGGCGAGAGCGAAAGCTGAGGCAGCACCAGCGAACCAAACTACCAGGGGAATTTTCATGCGCCATCATACTAACGCATCGCAGGGGTCCGACGCGGAGCCCGCCGGTCGGTCGGGCCCGTGAGGTGTTGCGCGTCGCTGCACGCCCGGGATAGCACGGAGAGGCAGGGGGCGCAATTTTCGGCCCGTGATGCAGGCCCTGCGCAAATGTATCCGGGCTTTCACTGCCCCGTCACCGCAATGTTATTGGCAGGTTGGATACGCTCGACCCACAGACACATTGAGACCCGAGCCCAACATTGACCGGTATGGAACCTTCTCGAACGATCGTTATCATCGGTGCCGGCTTCTGCGGCACTCTGCTTGCCATCCGGCTGCTGCGACAGCCGTGGCAAGGATCCCGGCACATCGTATTGCTTGATCCGGCCATGGCCGGACGAGGCATCGCCTACGCCCGGCGCGATTATCCCTACCTGCTCAATGTGCCGGCATCCCGGATGTCGGCAGATCCTGATGAACCGCACTCCTTCCTGCGATTCCTCCACCAGACGGACGCAAAAGTTAAAGCCGAGGATTTCGCACTCCGCGAACGGTACGGCGATTATCTCGAGGAGTTGCTGCGCACGGCAGAAGCTCAGGCTCCCGCAGGACGACTGCTGCGGCTGGCAGGAACCGCTTCTCGGGTGGAACCTACAGGCCGCGGGCATGGGTATCGCATTGAGCTAACGGACGGACGCAGCCTCATTGCAGACACGCTTGTCATTGCTACTGGCAACCCGAGGCCGGCACCACTCCGCTGCTTCGAGCGGATACAGGAACATACCGCCTACATAGCCGACCTATGGACGGCCCCATCCACCTTCCGCTCGCATGAAAATGTGCTGGTGGTAGGGACGGGGTTGACCATGGCCGATGTGGTCTTGGCAGGCACCGCGCGCGCCGCCAATCTCACTGTGCACGCCCTCTCGCGCCACGGACTGCTGGCCCTTCCGCAAACTGACTTCGGACATGCGCCGCTGGAATCGCAAGGCCGGCAGGCGCTGATGGCCGCAGGTCACTCAGCACGCCGAACTTTCCGCGTCGTGCGCGAACTGGCGAGGGAAGCGCAACGGCGCGGCGGCGACTGGCGCGAGGTCCTTACCCCCGTGCGCAGCCTCGCTCCCGCACTCTGGCAACGGCTCGCGCCGCGCGAGCGCAAACGCTTCCTGCGGCACGCGCGCTGCTGGTGGGATGTGCACAGGCACAGATTACCGATGCAATCCCACACGGAGTTGTCGCGGCTGCAGGCGCGTGGGCAGCTGGTCATACACGCGGGACGACTGTTGGATCTCGAACCCTTCCGGGACCGGATCAAGGTAAGCTGGTGCGCGCGCGGTGCAGCTCAACCCTCTTCCATGCTTGTTGACCGCGTGGTCAATTGCACCGGCCCGGACATCGACGTGCGCCGCTCAGCCGACCCGCTGATGCGCTCGCTCCTGGCGCAAGGTTTGGTGTCGGCTGATCCGCTGGGGCTGGGTATTAAGACCTCGCCCCAGAATCAGCTTATCGGCAGCAACGGGCAGCCTTCTGCACAGCTGTACTATGTGGGCCCCATGCTGCGCGCCTCTCATTGGGAAGCGACGGCCGTGCAGGAGTTGCGCGAGCACGCCGTGGATCTCGCCAACCATCTCGCCGCCGGCCGCACGCCACACGTCTGTAGCGGCTAGCACAGGCGTCGGGGCAATCCTCGAAGAAGTAAGAAATGGTGGAGCGGAAGGGGATCGAACCCTCGACCTTCGCATTGCGAACGCGACGCTCTCCCAGCTGAGCTACCGCCCCACACAAGGCGCGCGATTCTAGTTCAGGGCCACGTGCGCCGCAAATGAAATACCTGTACCGAAACCTCCGCTGGGCGCCGGTAATCAGCGCCCGTTGACCCATCAGTCAATAGCGCCTACCAAATGATGCAACGCTTTGGATTCGTGTCAGTGCCCCCAAAGGCCTGCGCAAATTGCGGAACGTTGGCCACAGTGCCGTTTACCCGGTAAATGTTGGGAGGATGCGGATCGGAAGCCGCCCAGACACGCGCCTGCTCCGGGCGCACGTCCTCGCCCCAGATGCGTCCGTAGCCTATGAAGAACTGCTGGTCGGGACTCAAGCCGTCGACGACCTTCATGCTCGCGTATCCGGGCGAAGCGTGGAAGGCTCGGTAGGCGAGCAGCAGGCCGCCGAGGTCAGCGATGGACTCACCCGCCACCAGTTTGCCCTTGATGTGCATGTCGCCATCCACGGTGTAGCTGGAAAACTGGTCGGAGATGCACTCGACCCCGGCCTGGAATTTCTCTTTGTCCGCCTTGCTCCACCAGTCGACCAGGTTGCCGTGTCCGTCGAACTGACTGCCCTGGTCATCGAAGCCGTGCGTGATCTCGTGACCGATGACGGAGCCGACTGCCCCATAGTTCACGGCAATCGACGCGTTCGGATCAAAGAACGGCGACTGCAGTATCCCGGCCAGAAAGCTAATGTTGTTCATCGACGGATCGTAGAAGGCATTGATGATCTGCGGCGGGTACGCCCATTCGGTCCGGTCAACCGGCTTGCCGATCTTGGCCAGTTCGCGAGCGGTCTCAAAGGCATTGGCCCTCATCACGTTCAATACGTACGGACCGCGATCCACGGTCAGCTTGCTGTAATCGCGCCACACGTCCGGATAGCCGATACGCTCTTCGATGAGGCCGAGCTTCTCAATCGCCTTGGCCCGGGTCGCATCGTCCATCCAGGAAAGCGTCTGGAGATCCGTTCGCAGCGCATCACGCACCCCGTGCAGGATGTCCAGCACCTGGGCCTTGGCCTCAGGCGGGAAGCGCCGCTTGACGTATTCGTGTCCGACCGCGAAGCCCAACGCACCATTCTCAGTGCTCAGCACGCGACGCCAGCGGGGCAGGAGCTCCTTGGTACCACGCACGGCCTGCACGAACTTGAAGTTCTCGTTGACGTACGGGCTGGAAAGGTAGGGTGCAAACGCGTGCACCAGTTGCCAGCGCAGGTAGTCACGCCATACCGGCATCGGCGTGCTTTCCATTTCATGCGACACCGCCGTGAAAAATTTGGGCATCTGCATGTTCAGCTCGGTCACCTTCGGAGCGCCGCTGGCCGCCAGGAACCGCGGCCAGTCGATCGCGGGAGCCGACTTGGCCAGCCCCGGGAGGTCACGCATGTTGTAAATCGCGTGCGGATCCCGCTGGTCCTCGACCGGCATGGAGGCCTCGGCAAGTCGGGTCTCGAACGCCATTACCTCGTGCGCCGAGGCGCTCGCCGCCTCTGGCTTGTCACCAAGCAGCTGCAGCATGTGCCCGATATGCTCCTCGTACGCTTTGCGGATGGTCGCGAATTTGGGGTCATCCTTGAGGTAATAGTCGCGGTCCGGTAGGCCCAAGCCACCCTGCGCCACGGTGGCTATGACCTTGGTGCTGTCCGTAAAGTCCTGCATCTCACCGAGCCCGAACGCCGCATCGACGCCGATCGACTGCAGGTGGGCGAGCTCGGCAGTGAGGTCGGCGGGCTTGCGCAGAGCGGCGATGTGATCAAACTCCTCATTGAGAGGCGCGACCCCCGCCTTCTCGACCGCGGCCTCATCCATGCCGCTGGCGTAGAAGTCACCGATCTTGCGCTCTTCGCTGCCCGGCGCGGCCTTGCCATCGGCCGCTGCCTGTAACAGTTCGTGGATAACGTTCTGATTGCGCTCGTTGAGCAACTGCACCTGCCCCCAGCTTGAATACGCCGGCGGGATCGGGTTGTCGCGAATGAAGTTGCCATTCACGTACATGAAGAAGTTCTTCAGGGGATCGACGCTTTTGTCCAGCCAGGCCACGTTCAGGCCGTGATTCGAGGACGCCGGTTCGATCGTGCCCCCCGCGGCATACTCCGCCACCCCAGCCAGCGCGCAAGCAACTAGAACGGTGCGAATCATGAGTTTCCCCTCTGGACCTTCGTGTGGATCGTCGCCCTATTATAGCCGCAGCCCCGTAGACCCCGGCAGCACGCGGCGGCGCCACGGAAATGAGGCGACCGCTCCGGTAGCCTGTCCGCGGCGCAGTGGTTGCCGCCTCAAGCGCCTGCGCTTTGCCTGTAGTCCTGCGGCGCGCCTACAAAAAAAGGCTGTTTTTGTTCAGCTTTGCCAAATGTGACACCGGTTCCACCCGTGATTATGTGACGTCCATAGCATTCGCGCCCACCCCCCACCGCTAGGCTAACGCGGTTCACACTTTGCTCGGTGGGTTTGCTTGCTATGCGTGTCCGCGCCAAGGTTTCAATAGTCCTCGCCGCACTGTTTGTCGCGCTGATCGCGGCACAATGGACTATCGAACAGCGCCTGATGCTGCCGAAGTTCGTCGAGCTGGAACGCGCCAGCGCACATACCGACATGCAGCGGGTGGCCTTTGCGGTGGAACGCGAACAACAGGCACTCGGGGCGCAGGCGGCGGACTGGGGCAACTGGCGCGAGCTGTGGCGCTACATGCGCGATCACAACCGCGCCTTTGCCGAGGCGAGCCTGACGGACATTTCCTTTCACACCGCCAAGATTGACTACATGGCGGTCATCGCCAGCAGCGGCAAGTTCACGTGGAGCACCGGGCTCGGCGCCGACGGCAAGCCATTGGCCATCCGGCTGAATAAGGACAACACACTGGAACCGTCCTGGGCGTCCGCCCTGGCCCAAGGTCAACCCATCGGCGGCCTGATCGCGACCAACGCCGGCGTGCTGGTTGCCTCCGGAGCCCCGATCCTTGATGGCATGGGTCACGGGCCCTCACGCGGCATGGTCATCATGGGTCGCCTCTTGAACGGCCCGGAACTGATTCGGCTCAGCACCCAGGCGCAGGTGCACCTGGACATGAGGTTGTGGGGGAAAGACCCCTCGGCCGACGCCATACTGCTTGCCAAGCATCAGTCCGGCAGTGCGCAGCTGACGGAAACCGAGACCACCACGCGCATTGAGCAGGTATTTTCCAGCCTTTCCGGCCAGCCGCTGCTGACTCTGGGCATTACCGTACCACGCACGATCACTCAGCACGGTGCGGTCGCGGTGCGCTACTCCACGTTGCTGCTCGGTGTCGCTGCTGCCGTGGTGCTGGCCACATTGCTAATTCTGCTCGGGCGCATCGTGCTAAGCCCCCTCGCCCGCGTCACTGACCATGCCCAGCGCATTGCCGCCGCCGACGATCTGGCTGCGCGGCTCGCTTACGATCGCAAGGACGAACTGGGAACGCTGGCCAAGGCGTTCGACAACATGGTCGAACGAGTGGCGCAGAGCCGGCGCGAGCTCATCGATCGCTCCTTCGAGTCGGGCGCCGCCGAGAATGCCAGCGGCGTGCTGCACAACCTCGGTAATGCGATGACCCCACTGGCGGTCAATGTCGCCAAACTCCAGCAGCAGTTGAGCGCGGTCAACACTACCGACCTGCACGCGGCGCTCAACGAACTGCAGCATGGCAGCCCCGACGGGGAGCGGCTCCGCGACCTCCAGCAGTTCGTGCAATTGTCCGCCGCCGAACTCGCCCACACCCTAAGCCGCGGCAGCGAACGCCTGCGCGACATCACCGGCCAGGCAGGGATCATCCAGGCCGTGCTGGCGGAGCAGCGCCAGCACCAGCGCAGCGGACCCGTGCTGGTGCCAATCACGCCCGCTGAACTGCTGTCGCGCAGCCTCCAGCAGGTGGCTGCGGCGCACCGCGACCGGCTTGACCTGGAGGTCTCACCGGCCCTGGCCGCCATGGGCACCCTGTCACTGCCCTGTACCACCCTCGGGATGGTGCTGCAGAACCTGATACAGAATGCGGCCGAGGCCGCCGCGTGCGCCGGCCTGGCGCGCGCACGCCTTAAGATCGGAGCGGAGCTAATCGAGGCCGACGGCCAGTACACGCTGCGCTTTGAGATCAGCGATGACGCCATCGGCATTGCCGCCGATGACCTGCCGAAGTTATTCCAGAAGGGCTACTCGACCAAGTCGCAAGCAACCAATTCGGGCCTGGGCCTGCATTGGTGCGCGAATACGCTGCGAGCGCTTGGCGGGGGCATCAGCGCCCATAGCGAAGGCCTGGGTCGCGGGACCCGATTTGAGGTCCTGATTCCATTGCGGGAGCCCAGCACGCAATCCGAGGAGCGAGCGGCATGATCAGCAAAACAGACGCCGAGATTCCCATCCGTATCCTGGTGGCCGACGACGAAGCCGCGATACGCGAGGCCTACGGCCAGGTCTTTGGCGAAGCAGACCTGCGTGAGGACCTGAACGCGATCCAAGATCTGCGCGCCCGACTGTTCAAGCGCGGCGCGCCGGCGCTGGCAGGCGGCAACCGCCGCGCCACTTTCGAGGTCACGCTCTGCAGCAATGCTGTGGAGGCAGTCGCCGCCGTCACCAAGGCCATCACGGCGGGAACGCCCTACCCGGTGGTGTTTCTAGACATGCGCATGCCGCCGGGCGAGGACGGCGCCTGGGCCGCGGCGCGCATTCGCGAGCTGGACGCGGACATCGAAATCGTGATCTGCACGGCCTACTCGGACGTCGACCCGGCCAATATTGGCGGTCAGGTGCCCCCGCAGGACAAGATCTCCTTTCTACAGAAGCCCTTTCATCCCCACGAAGTGCGGCAGATGGCGATTGCACTGCACAGCAAGTGGCGTGCCGAGCGCCATATCGCGCGCCTGGCTTACTTCGACTCGCTGACGGGACTGCCGAACCGCGAGCACACCATGCAAAGGCTCGCCGGCGCCTTGCAGCATGGCGCCAGCGGCGGGCATGCCACGGCCGTGCTGTACATCGACCTGGACAACTTCAAGCGCGTAAACGATACGCTCGGTCACAGTGCCGGCGACGAACTGCTGGCTCAGTGCGCCGGGCGGTTGCGCGCGATCTCCCAGGGCGCACCCGCCACGGCGGGGCTGCGGCCCGGCATAGGTGATCTGGGCCGCCTGGGAGGCGACGAGTTCGTGGTTATCCTGCCGCAGATGGCCTCCAAGGCCGCCGCGGCCGCCACCGCCGACAGCATCATCGCGGCGCTGCACGAACCGATCCACATCGGCGAGCACGAGATCGTCATGACTCCCAGCATCGGCATTGCCGTGAGCCCGGACGATGGCACCGAGGCGGTGACACTGCTTCACAACGCCGATCTGGCCATGTATTTCTCCAAGCGCCGCACGCACGGTGCGCATGCGTTCTTCGACTCGTCGATGAGCGATGGCGCGCTGCGCCGCATGACCGTCGAAGGCAAGCTGCGGGGCGCGCTGGAGCGCAACGAACTCAGCCTCCACTATCAGCCGCAGTTCGAGCTAGCGACCGGCGAACTCTCGGGGCTGGAAGCGCTGCTGCGCTGGACCAATCCGGAACTCGGACCGGTGCCGGTCCTGGAATTCATCGAGATCGCCGAAGATACCGGTCTGATCGTGCCGATCGGCGAATGGGTGTTGCGCAATGCGTGCAAGCAGGCTCGTCAGTGGCGCGATCAGCGGCTGCCCTTTGGCCACATCTCGGTCAACGTCTCGGGCGTGCAGTTTCTGCGCCGCGACTTCCCCGAGTCAGTCGCCCGTGCCATCAAGGATGCAGAGATCGAGCCTCAGCTGATCGAGCTCGAGATCACCGAGACGGTCGTCATGCGCGATGAGGCCTGGTCGGAAAAGGCCCTCTCGAGCCTGCGCGCCGTCGGCGTGTCACTGGCTATCGATGATTTTGGAATCGGCTATTCGAGCCTGGGCCGGCTACGCAACCTGGCCGTCGATCGCCTCAAGGTCGACCGTTCATTCGTGAGTAACCTTGAAACCGGCGTTCGTGATCGTTCGATCGCGAGTGCCATCATCAAGATGTCGCGTACGCTGGGCATCACGGTGGTGGCTGAAGGCGTGGAGACCTTCAACCAGATGCTCTATCTACAGGAGCAGCAGTGCGAGACCGCGCAGGGCTACCTGTTCAGCCGGCCCCTGGCGATCCAGGATGCGGAAGCGCTGCTGCGCCGCGTCGCCCAGCACACGGAACTCACTCGCACCGAGCGACTGCGGCGCCTGACCGTGGAATAAAAATCTTCGGTGGGGTCGGCGCTGAAATCCGCGCGCCGACACCCTTCAGGCCGCGGATGCACCAGGATCGGCCACCGGACGTGCAGCGGCGCGCTTCATGTAAGCAATGAGCAGCAGGGCCAAAATGGTGGCCGATGCCAGGCTCAATCCCGCATCGACAATCAGGCTGCCGGTCAGCCCGCGCCGGCCATAACCCCAGCCGTCTACCAACAGCATGTAGGTGATCGGAATATTCGACGCCGAAATCAGAAAACTGAACGTAGTGGCGGCGAGCGGGTTGCTGCGTCCGATGGTCTCGAAAGCAATAGCCACTGCAGCGGTGATCGCCAGCGCCTGGAAAAAATTTTCGCCGATCAGCGCTACCGCAAAAGTGAGTGGCTCGCGCGCCGCCAGCAGCAGCGACAAAGTGAACAATGACCCGACGGCGGCGATTGCCAGATACAACAGTCGCGTCGGCAGCAGGCGGTCGATCAGCCTAAAGCTCATGCAGCCGGCAAGGGCACCCGCAAACACCCCAACGCCGCCAATCAGGCTCACGAAAGCGGGCGAGGCATTGAAATCCTTGCCCACACCGCTCAGAAAGTTGGTCAGGGAAAAGGTCCCCGTGGGCGTGATGAACAGCGCAATAGCGATCAGCACGTCGCGCTGCTTGAGCAGCGCCACAACATCACCGAAAAACTGCGAGAAGCTCTCGCTCGCGAGGCGCCGGTCCGGCCCGGGCGCTCTCATCCACAGGAACACCACGGTGGGCAGGAGAATGGCGGCGCCGACCAGGAAAGCCGCCAGCGTCGGCGGCAGGTTGCGCATCAGGTGACCGGTGAGCCCCGCCATCAGCCCGCCACCGGCAATATTGCCGGTCGTCACCCAGGCGCTCAGCTTTTTTTCATCCTCGCTGGTCGTGGTGCTGGCAAGCCAGCCGCCGAGCGCGCTCTGGTACAAATTGGCGAAGAAAAAACCGATCACGATCAGGCCCTGCACCAGCGCAAGATTGTCCAGATTGAGCAGCGCCACTGTCATCAGCACGGCAGCCGCGATCGCGGTGACGATGCAGTACCAGCGCCGGCTGAAGCGCACGTCCAACACCGGGCTGGCCACGAAAGTCCAGAACGCTGGTGAAATCATGACGGCGGTCATTGCCGCTATGGTGGTCTCGGGGACCTCGCGCGCGCTCAGCAACTGCGGCACTGAGATGACCACGATGCCGGCGTACATGCCGAACACCGCATTGGTGAGGCCGGTCAGCCAGACCGGAGCATAGGATCGCGCCTTGCCTGTGGCGGGCACCGGCGCCGTGCTCGCTGCCTGGACTACCTGATCAACGCGGAGCGGGCGCGGGAGCCGCGGGCGCGCCGGCGGCGGGCGCGCTGGTGCCCTTCTTGGCGGCGACCTGTGCCAGACCTTCGGTGGCCTCGGTATCGGCAGGGTTCATCTTCAGGCAGCGCTTATATAGTGTCTCGGCGTCATCGAGCCTGCCCATTTCGATCAGCGCGGCGGCCTGCCCCCGCAATGCGGTGGCGAGCACCTGTGTCTGGGCGGCCTTCTCCTCCACCGCGCCCGCAAAGCTCTCGCCCTGCTTGTAGGCCTTGAAGGAATTCTCCCAGTTTTTTTCTTCGCGGTAGAGCGAGCCCAATTCGATCCATACCAGCGGCCATGCGGGCGAGATGACTGTTGCCTGCTCCAGCGTCGACTTGGCCGCAGGAATCTGTTTGAGCTGGGCCTGCGCGCGCGCCTTGAGCACGAGGGCATCCGTCCAGGCGCCATCCACGGTCACCATCTTGGTGGGCTTGCTCGAACCCTCGTTGTTTTTGGCGACCCTGGCCGAATAGGCCGACGTCTCAGTCGCGCTATGCGTGGCATAGATTTCATCATCGGCGCCGGCCTTGGCGGTCTGGCGCATGAAGCTCTGGTTGACCGGCTCGAAGTAATTCTTGATCGCGAGCTCCGGATTGCCGCCCTTGAGCACCGTGGTTCCATCCTCCAGCAGCTTGCTGATCTGTTCCGGGGTCAGTGCGGCCGGGGGCGCCGCCGGGGCTCCCCAAAGCGCGGCACTCGAAATTCCCAATGCGGCGATGGTCAATACGCTGGTCGCATGCCGGAAAAACGAGACTTTGGATTGCGGCTTCATGTGTTTTATCCCCCGGGGTCCGTAAGACCGACATTGTTCAAAAAATGACCGCCAGTGTCCAGTGCATGCCGATCCTGGGCGCACGAGCGGCCCGATCGCGACGAAGCAGCGCGGAATATGGGTCTTGCCCTCGCCGCGCCGCGGTGTGAGACTGCGCGCCCTGTCAATTCACCCCCGAGGTCCAAAGGCGTATGTCGCGCACTACCTTTGTCCTGACTGCCCTGCTCGCCAGCTTACCCGTGCTGGCGGTTGCCGCACTGCCTGCGGATGACCATGCCGACGACAGCGGACCGCTCAAACCCCGCCATCTCAAGGACGAGGTCTCAAGGACCACCGGCACCGCAACGATTGCAGGCAAGTCGCTGACCTACAGCGCGGAGGCCGGAATTCTGGTCGTCTATACCAAGGATCCGATGGATGACGATCCGCCTTCAGCCGACAACGCCGCGGCAACCCCCGCCGCGGGCGACAAGCCTCAGGGGAGCGGCGGCAAAACCGGCGCGGTCGAACCTGAAGCCGGTATGTCCTACTACGCCTATTTTCTGGGCAAGGAGCCCAACCCCGCCCGTCCAATCACCTTTATCTACAACGGCGGGCCGGGCAGTTCCACGATCTGGCTGCACATGGGAGCGTTCGGACCCAAGCGCGTGGTGACCCGCGAGGACACGCACACGCCGGCAGCACCCTATCGCCTGGCCGACAACGAATCCTCATTACTTCCGGATTCCGATCTGGTGTTTATCGACGCGCCGGGCACCGGCTTTGGACACCTGCGGGGAACGGACAAGGAAAAGGCGTTCTGGGGCGTCGATCAGGACGCGCATGCCTTTGCGAATTTCATCGTCGAGTTTCTCTCACGCCACGGGCGCTGGAACTCGCCGAAGTACCTGTTCGGCGAAAGTTACGGCACTACCCGCTCGGCCGTGCTGGCCTACGTGCTACAGGAGGAGAAATCCGTCGACCTGAACGGCGTGATTTTGCTCTCGCAGATCCTGGCTTTTGACACCAGTGCCGACGGCCCGGAATTCAATCCGGGGATCGACCAGCCCTATGCACTGGCATTGCCGACTTATGCCGCCACTGCCTGGTATCACAAGCGCCTTCCCAATCAGCCCCCGGCGTTTGAGCCCTTCATTAAGGAAGTGGAAGCATTTGCGCTGGGCGAATACATGAGCGCGCTGACGCAAGGGGCAGATCTCGCCCCGGAACGACGCGCCGCGGTCATCGCCAAGCTGCACGAGTACACGGGATTACCTGCGGACTACATCGCACGCGCCGACATGCGAATTAATGGCGGCGTGTTCGAGCAGCACCTGCTGGATGATCGCACCACCGGCCGGATCGACACGCGCTTTTCGGGCCCGACGATCGACCTGCTCGATAAAGTTCCTCCGTATGATCCCCAGGCGGCGGCCATTTCCTCGGCCTATGTTTCGGCCTTCAACGATTACGCGCGCCGCGATTTGAAATTTGGCGACGGCAAGATCTTCAAGCCAAACAACTATGCCGGCATCGGCGGCAAATGGGATTTCAGCCACAAGGCCCCGGGCATGTCGGACAAGCTCCCGGGCACGCTGAATGTCATGCCGGACCTGGCCTTCGTCATGAAAGCCAACCCACAGCTCAAGGTGCAGCTGAACAGTGGCTATTACGATCTGGCCACCACCTATTTTGCGGCCGAGTTCGAGCTCCGGCACCTGCAGATTCCGCCCGATGTGGCCAAGAATCTAGAGTTCAAGCGCTACCAGTCCGGCCACATGGTCTATCTGCAGGAATCCTCGCGTCACGAACTGCACGATAACGTGGCGGATTTCATCCGCCGCACGCAGACGCATTAGCCCGATCGAGGAACTGAGGGAAACGACGTAGGAGCAGTGGCTGGCAAACTTTTGGAGTTGAACGGGCCATGAATTATCCGGTTCGCCCATCCGCCCACCAATCGGCGCTGCGCGCTTTCCTGGTGCTGCTGCCGATCAGCTCGATACTGCCGTGCGCGCGCGCGGGGGAGCCGCCCGCCGTTCCCACTGTGTGCGATGTAACGGCAGCCGCACCCTTTTGCCAGGCCGTGCGCGGTGATCGATCCGAGGGCTGGCGGGCGCAAAGCCGCTCGGAAGTCGTGGCCCAGCACGGCATGGTGGCCACGAGCCAGCCGCTGGCAGCGCAGGCAGGCCTGCAGGTCCTGATGCAGGGCGGCAACGCGATCGATGCGGCGGTGGCCACGGCGGCGGTGCTCAATGTGGCCGAGCCGATGATGACGGGTATCGGCGGTGATTTCTTCGCGATCGTGTACATCGCGAAAGAGAAAAAGCTCTACGCACTGAATGCCAGCGGCATGGCCCCCACTGGCGCCACGATCGCTCACCTTCATGCGCTGGGTCATGACTTTGACCCGAGCAATCCGGGGCCGGGTTCGGGGATGCCGGAATTCGGCATCCTGCCCGTCACGGTTCCCGGTGCTGTGTGGGGATGGCAGGAAATCCTACGGCGCTTTGGCACCCGCACCTTCAAGGAATTGCTGGAGCCAGCTGTTCAGTACGCGCGCGAGGGCATGCCGGTATCGGAGCGCATCGCCAGCGACTGGCTGCTGCCGGACATTCCGGCAGCCGGCGGTGGCAAAAGCGGACCTGACCCTGATTCCGTGCGTGCCTGGTACGTGGACGGCAAGCCACCGGCGGTCGGAACGGTATTCCGCAATCCCGACCTCGCCCACACCCTCGAACTGCTCCAGCAACACGGTGCCGCGGCATTCTACGAAGGCGAGGTGGCCCGGGCGATTGTTGCCAAGTCGAGCGCGCTCGGCGGCACCATGACGCTTTCAGATCTCGCCTCCTACCGGGGCGAGTGGCGCGAGCCGGTAAAGACGCACTACCACGGTTACGACGTATTCGAACTACCGCCGCCTTCCCAGGATTGGGCAACACTCGAGATGCTCAACATCCTGCAGGCCTGTGTTCCCGGATGGGCACCGGGCCAGTCACTCGCCAGTCTCGGTCCGCGCTCACCGCTCTACTGGCACCTGATGGTCGAGGCCAAGAAGCTGGCGTACGCCGATTTATTCGCGCACAACGCGGATCCGAACTTCACTTCGGTGCCCATCGAGCGATTGCTGTCGCCCCAATACGCCGCGGCACAGTGCGCGCGCGTGGATCCGAAACGCGCAACCTCCGCCATGCACGGCGGCAACGATACCGGCAAGGGCGACACCATCGTGCTGGCAACCGCGGATCGCGAAGGCAACATGGTCTCCTGGGTGAGCAGCAACTACTGGGAGTTTGGCTCCGGCCTCACCGTGCCCGGCTATGGCTTTATCCTGCACAACCGGGGCGCCCTGTTCTCGCTCGATCCCAAGAGCCCGAATGCTCTGTCGCCCCACAAGCGACCCTACAACACGCTGTCTGCGGGCTTTGTCATGCATGAGGGCGCGCCTTTCATGACCATCACGCTGATGGGCGGAGACATGCAGGCGCAAGGTCACGCGCAGGCATTGGTTGATGTCATCGATCTGGGAGCCAACGTCCAGGCCGCGAGCGATATGGCGCGCTTCCGGCACGAACAAATACCGAACATATTGACGCTGGAATCCGCACTTAGCGATCTGGTCGGCCCGGCGCTGAGCAAGATGGGGCACGAAGTCCGCTCCGTGGACGGCGCAAACATGGGCGGCTTCCAATCGATCATGGTCCAGCCACAACCCCGCTTGGGGTCATCTGCGGAGGCGCGTGTTTACCGTGGCGGATCGGATCATCGCAAGGACGGCCAGGTGGTCGGTTACTGATTGATGCGATTGCAATCCGCGGGTGCACGTGGGTTCGGGGGAAGGCTTGATGTCCATCCAAAAGGGACTCTTTAAACCGATCGCCGTTGCTGCGTTGATCGTTGGCGTGGCCGATCTGGCCTACGCCATGGTCCACATCGCCAGTTACTACCAGATGACGCCGATGCAGATCTTTCAGTCCATCGCCCGCGGCCTGCTGGGCGCGGCCTCCATGACTGGCGGCTGGGGCACCGCACTGCTTGGCGTAGTGCTGGAGTTCGTAATGACCTCAATAATGGCCGCTGTCTACGTCATTGCGGCCACGCGACTGTCAGATCTGCGCCGCTACTGGTGGCTGCTGGGCCCCTGCTATGGAATCGTGGTGATGGTCGTAATGTACACGGTGGTGCTGCCGCTCTCGGCTGCCCACGGGAGCGGTGCACTGCCCGACGGCCCGCGCGGTGCTGACGGCAAAATCACCGATCACCAGATGCTCTACGGCACGATTCTGGTGCACATGTTCATCGTCGGGCTGGTAATTTCAGCCTGCACTCGCTTCCTTTGGCCCCGGGAAAAGAGCTAGGCAGCTGGCCGCCACCGAAGCGCGTCGATTCGGTCTTTAGTTTATTTCGTAATCGAAGTGGCGGGCCCACGGTATTAGCGTTGGCAGGTAGGGCTCAAGATGCGCCGCATAGTGCCGCCATTTGCCGCGCGAGCTCCCATAAAGCGGACGCACCACCTGGGTAGCGCTGGGCGTATTGATGGTTCGCGCGCGCGCCGTATCGGCATAGCGGCGCACATTTTCATCCCATGCGAGACCAAGAAATCCCAGCACACCGCGCATAGTGGTCTCGAATTCGCCAATGACATCCTCGTACTTAATCACGTGCACCTGCAAAGGAAGTTTTTCCCTGCTGATGCTGACCAGATTCATCACTGAATCGTAATAGCGTGCGGCAGTGTCCAAACGCAGCAACTGAAACATTGCCTCATTCATTCCAAAGCGCTGCTGGAAGCAGCTGAGCACGACATCGCGCGGATCGCGCACCGCGAGAATGACCTTGCAGCTCGGAAACAGTCGATAGATTAAGGGCAGCAGCACCGCATTGAGCGGTTGCTTGTCAATGAAGATCGGCGAGACGACCTTGCCTGCCAGCCCCTCCATTACGCGTTGCCAGTAGCGCTCCCGCAGGCTGTGGATTTCGCCGTCCGCTGGCGCCTCCCAGCGATTTAAGGCACTACTGGATCTCGTCATTTCGCCAGCGATGCCGATCAAGGTATCGCGCTCCTCGAGCGTTGTGACCGAGCCATGCGAGGCCAGGATCTGATCGAGCAGCGTGGTACCAGAGCGCGGAAATCCCACCAGGAACACCGGCGTGGACGCAGGTGCAGGCGCGGGTCGCCACGAGGAAACATCGAGCCTGTCAACGAAAGCCCTGATGCGGCCGATGCCGGCGGGCGAAAGCGGCCCGTCTGCGTGGGCATAGATCGCCGAACACTGCTCATGCTGCAGGGCATTGGCTGCACTAAAGGCAGCGAAAGCCTCGGGATAGCGTGCCAGCTTGTCGTTGGCCTCGCCCAGGCAGCCCTGGGCGATGATCCGATTCGTCAGGGATAAGTCGCCCTCGCGCAGCATTTCCGTGACGATCGCAATGCTGGCCGCGGCGTCATCCAGGCGCAGTTTGACGAGCGCGATAGTCAGCCGGGCCAAAGTATTCTTAGGTGCCAGCGCGAGTGCGCGCTCTGCCAGCTCCTGGGCATCGCCTAGGCGGTGCTGTTCCTGTGCCAGCCACGCGAGACTTGAGACCGGGTCGGGATAGCGCGGATTGAGCGTTGCCGCGCGCTCAAAGGCTCGCTGCGCCGTCGCGCGGTCGCCAAGATCCTGCAATACGTTGCCCAGGTTGTTGTGCGCGATTGCAAAATTGGGATCAACCTGCAAGGCAGCATCCAGAACGGTGCGCGCATCCTGCAGCCGCCCGCTCGCGCGGTACGCCGCGGCCAGGTTGACCAGCACATGGATATGCGTGGGCATGAGCGCGCGCGCCTGCTCGTAGAGTCGCGTCGCCTCGGCCAGCCGGCCAGATTCGATGCGTACGCCCGCCAGCACCATTAGCGCATTGGCCTCTGGACCAAAGCGCTGAATCACGTTACTGGACAGTTGCTCGGCCAGGGCGAAATCGCGGCGCTGCAAGGCCTCCACGGCTCGCTGGATGAGTTCGATTGCCGGTTGGGAGGACACCGTCACTATGCTGACGATGCCTCCGCAGCCTGTACACTGTGGTTATCCAAACGCGTTCTCCGGCGGGCCGAATCAAAAACTTGACTATGATAGCGCCGCAGCAGCTGACAGGACCGCGATAAGGCCACTTCTAAGTGACCACGCAGCATTCCTAGCATGAAACAGATCACCGGCCGATGGCCCGTTCATTTCACGGTGGTGCTGCTGCTGTGCGCGGCGACGTTCATATCGTATATCGATCGCACCAACATCTCCGTCGGCGCAATCGCCATGCAATCGCAGTTCGGATGGACAGAAACCCAGAAGGGGCTTGTGCTCTCGGCATTTTTTGTGGGCTACCTGCTGATGATGGTGGCCAGCGGCGCGCTCGCACATCGTTTCGGCGGCAAGATCGTGCTGGGTATCGCCGTCATCTGGTGGTCGCTGTGCACGATACTGACTCCGCCGGCGGCCCTGTCCTCGCTGTCGGTCTTGGTGATGGCGCGCATCGCCCTGGGGCTTGGGGAAGCGGCGGTATTCCCCGCCTCAATCAACTTGATCGGGCGGTGGGTACCTGCTCCCCAGCGCACGCGGGCCGTTTCCATGCTGGCGAGCGCACTGTACCTAGGGACGGTCTTCTCGCTGCCCGTGACAGGCTGGCTGGTGCGGGATTTCGGCTGGCCGGTGCCCTTCTACCTGTTTGGACTCGTGGGGATCGTGTGGGCCCTCGTTTGGTTTGCGCGAGTTGCTTCCGAGCCACCGGGTGTCAGCCGGTCGGATCCTAAGCCCAAGATTCCCTGGATGGGCCTGCTGCGACTGCCGGCCGTCTGGTCCATCATTGTTGGCCATGTGTGCCACAACTGGACGCTGTACCTGCTGCTGGCATGGCTCCCCAGCTATTTTAAAACCACCTTCGGCGTATCACTGCTCGACGCGGGCATCTACTCAGCCGCGCCCTGGATGACCGGTTTCCTGGTCTGCAACCTCACCGGCGTCATCACCGACTACCTCTTGGCAAAAGGCCGATCCGCAACTCTAGTGCGCAAGATAATGGTGGCCCTGGGCCTCGGCGGCGTGGCAATTTTCGTTCTCCAACTGCCCTCCGCAACCTCAGTACTGGGAGCCGTAGTCCTGACCTGCTGTGCTACCGGAGCGCTTTCAATCTCCAACTCGGGCTTTGCAACGAACTGTTTTGATCTGGCGCCTCGGCATTCGGAGGTGATCTGGGGCATCAGCAATACCTTTGCGACACTGCCGGGAATCTTCGGTGTCTACATCACCGGCTGGCTGATCGATCGCACCGGGAGCTATGCGGTGCCCTTTTTTGTTACCGGGGGCATCACCCTGTTCGGGACGATCTTCTACCTCTTGTTTGCTTCGGGCGAACGCAAGTTCGACTAGCCCCGGGAATTGCGCCTGATCGCTAGCGTTGGATGCTCTCCATGCGCTTGCCTAGCAAATTACCAGATGGACTTTGCGCCTGCGCTTGGCCGGGCGCACCCAGCAATGACTTGTTCTCGTAAGCCTGCATCAGCTGTACGCAGTTCTGGTCCTTGGCCAGTCCCGGATCCACGAATGCCAACACCGCCGCGAGCGGCGTGAGTACGACTCCCAGAGCCGCCGCAACTCCACCCTGCCTGACCAGATGGCCGCCCTCGAGGGCGACTTTTGGTTTGAGCAGCTGGCCCTCGACCTTAATCGGAGATCGCACTCTCACCAGTCGCAGCTTCTTGGGCTGACCCTTGACGCTCAGATCGAGTTTTTCACTGCCGAGCTCGACCTTACCGGTCCCCGTGATCAGCACGTTTTGGGTGTCCACCACCATGTTCTGCGCGTGGGCGATACCGTCCTGCAGGCCAAAATCCGCCACCCCGCAGCGGATGGCCGCGCGCTCGTCGGGCTTGGTGAACAGGAGGCCCACGCCCTTGGCCACATCGATGCCGGTCAGCTCGGCAAAGGCCGAACGAATCTCCCCGTTGGGAATTACCGCGATGAGCTTGCCGTCGGCGTCTGCCATGACGCTCCGCACGGAATCTCCCCGGCCGTCGACGACTGCGCGCGCCTGGATAATGCCGGCCAGAGGCGCTTTGGCATCTGGCTTCCTAGGCTTGAGTTGCTGGAGATCAACGTCCGCTGCCCGGAAATCGAGGTGTACCTTCGGCGGGCGGACGCGCGTGTCGATATCCATCAGGGCATTGACGCGGCCTTGCGGCATCTGGAACTGCATCGAGTGCATGTTCAGGTCGCCATCCTTCAAGGTAACTGCCATGCTGACGTGAGTGAAGGGCACCACGCCCGCATCGATGGAGTTGGCCG
>Ga0068863_100000803_pt1 | contig 31517 bp, 48 predicted proteins | sample KBSSwiS62_FD_66596 | JGI IMG/M metagenome (GOLD analysis project Ga0068863, IMG submission 66596) | Switchgrass rhizosphere microbial communities from Kellogg Biological Station, Michigan, USA - KBS Switchgrass S6-2 | ecosystem: Host-associated > Plants > Roots > Rhizosphere > Soil ... | reverse complement strand
AGCTTGGGCGATATGTTGCCGCGAGTGACGAAGTTCGCGGTGCCAGAGAAGCCGTTCTCGGTGTCCCCGTAGTCAGGCTCGGGAGGCGAAGAGACCCCCAGAGCTTGTCTAGAGTAGAACCCGACCAAGTATCTGAGCTCACCTGACGACATTCTTCTTTCCCTTGTTCTCCGGTCTCTCCACCACGACTGCGCACTCCTCGCGAACTGCCTTCTCGGCGCAAGCTCTCTTCACCAAGTACGTCCCCGGCTTGTAAGACATCACGGACCTGGAGGACGGCCAGTAGTCGAACGGCTTCGTGACCTTTATCCACGGCATCAGCGTATCATTCTCCACAGAGTTCCGTCTACCAGCTCGTTCTCGTTCCACTGATTGTACGCCAAGCTGTGAAGCCAAGGCATTCGCTCTGGATAGACTGGCTTCTCTATTCTCGTGAAGTCTGTCTCGCCCACCAGCGCGGCAGCGCTCATCTTGTCGACGAACACCGGACATCCCATCACCACGGCCTCGACCGCGGCGATGCTGCCGTGCGTTACCAGACAGTGAGCATCGGCCAACTCCTTCTCGAGCGGCACCGGGCTCTCCTTGTGCCGCACGAAGATCGGCCGATCAGTGTACTTCTTTAGCTTCTCGGCCACGTCCCTCGCCCAGTAGACGTGAGCGAAGAGGTTCCAGTAGTCAGGCAGCGTGTCAGCTATCACTATGCGCTTGCCGCTGCTTCTCCACGGACGCAGCGACGACTCCAGCTTGAGAAACTTCCACCGATCCTCTGGTACGTCAGCGATGCTCTGCATCTGAAAGTGGTTGACGTGCCATCGATAGTACCCTCCAGGAATTCCCATCTCACTGCCCTTGGGCAGATGCGTGGCAAACACGCGGCGAAGATAGCCGCGATCCCAGTATATGAACTTTCTTCCGCTCTTTCTCCACTTGTCGTACCAAGGCTTGAGGAAGGGACTGCATCCGACGATGGGTATGACGTGCTCTGGCAGGTCATCAAGTCGCTGAGGATCGTCACGAACAACTCTCCCTATCTTCTGCCCTATGCGCTCGAACAAGTTCAACTTGAACTTCTTAAGTCCCGGAGGAATGAACAGAGCCACTGACTGCGGGTCTATCATCACACCCTCCAGTGCTTCTGCACCCAGTCTAGATGCGTGAACTGCTCAGGCTTTCTCCAGCCGATGAACGCGACGATGCGACAGTTCAGCGGCAGAGCCGAGGAGTGCGGCGGCCATCCAGGCTTCTTGAAGCCGTAGATACCTGACGGATGTCCACCCTTCCAAGTTCCGGCTTCAGGAAGCATGTGCCAGATCCAGCCCTGATCGTCAGGGAAGTCGTGATACTGTATCTTCTGCGCCTTGTCCAGCGAGAAGTTTCTCCAGACCTCTGAATGACTACCCGGTCTCAGCATGTAGATGCTGCAGTTGAACGGATTGGGATTAATCGCGTTGACACCCTTCAGTATGACGAAGGGCTCCTCCCGATCGAACAGCGGATCCGTCCTGTCGACTATGACCAAGTCCAGATCAACGCCGACTATCCTGTCGGTGAGCTCGTGACGAGCCTGCCACTCCGGATCGAACGTGCGCAGCCTGCAGAAGCAGCCTCGACCGATCAGCTCCTTGTCCTCCAGAGGAACCACGTCGTACCTGTCGCACGACTTGACGTCTCTGTCCGTGACCAAGATCAGCCTGTGCTTCTGCGCGTAGTGCCTGCGCAGGCCAGCGGCCAGCTTCTCCACGGACTCCAGGGGATACTTGCTGCCCCAGAGCCACGCCACGAAGTTCACAGCCACAGCACACCGATCCCGTTGTCCTGACTGTCCATCCGTATCTCCTGGTGACGATGCCGGGCTTTTATCTCCCTCCAGAAGATGGGAACCTCTATCGGCTTCTTGTGCGGAGGCAGACCCTTCTTGCGATAGAATCCTATGTCGTGAAATGCTATCATCTTGGTGAGAGGACTGTAGTTCTCCCAGTCCTTCTTGACGTAGGGCAGCGTGTGATTAGCGTCTATGAACACAGCGTCGAAGGGACCGAGCGCGCGCACCTTGTCAATTATGTTCTTATCTGTGCTGTCTCCGAGTAGCAGATGCGCGTCATATCCGCGCTTCTTCAGCTCAGCTACGCACTCCTCTAGAGGCCCCTGACTCTTCTTGAATGACGCGTCACCGTGCGGCAGATCCACCGACACGATCCTAGATCCCCCCATTAGCTTGTTCGCGACGTACCAGAGAGATCCACCAAATTTGGATCCGACCTCCAGATACGACTTCACGTTATTGTCCACCAACAACTTGGTGAAGACCTCGATCTCAGTTCTATTCTGCAGTATCCCAGTCTCACACTTCATCATGTGGCTATCATCCTCATTGCTGCGTCCTTAACCTCGTCTACTGAGATATTGGACATGGCTCTCTTGCAGTGATCGCACTTCTCGATGTGACCGCAGGCCTCTGCTCCCCCGGTCAAATTGACGTGTCCCTCGTACCCGGTGACAGCCGGGGGGATGAACCCGCCGAACAGCACGACTGCGGGAACTCCGACGGCCGCAGACGCGTGATGCATCCCGCCCTCGGGACCGATGTACAGCGCAGCCTGCGACAGCGCGGAGATCACGTGACGAAACTTGGGCAGCTCCACGATAGCCGCCTGCTGAATTATGCGCCGCGAGTTCTTGTGCTTGAACTGAATGACGTCGACGCCCTGAAGTATTAGGCGACGCGCGACCTCCTCGTACTTCCCCTCGCCCCAGTCCTTGTTCGGCGCCACCGACTTGTGCCACGGCACGTTCGGCTCGATTACTACGAAGCCCGGCTTGAAAGCCTTGGCGACGTTGGTCTCCTGCTCGTCGAAGAAGAACTCTCCGGGCGTAGGACGGAAGTCGAGGTTCCAGACCCACCTGCCGTTCACCAGCTTGTTGTACTTGCGACGTCCCTTGTAGTGATCCACCCAGATGAGGTCTTGGTCCCTCTCACTGCCCGGAGGAGCCACGTTGGGATTATTGTAGTAGATCTCAGGACACCAGCTGGACCAGCTGATCCTCTGTCCGTCGCCGAAGGCCACTCGCTTGCCCTTGGCGTGCGCTCCTCGCGCCATGCCAGAGCCCATGATCTCGTCGCCGAAGCCCACTCTGCTAACTCCATCCCATGCAGTGGTCGCCATTCATCTCAAACAACTCTCTCGCACCCCACGACTCAAGCAGCAATTTTGCGTCGTGTCGCTCCTTGCCGTAGACAGACTTATGCTTCCTCGTCTTGTCGCCCTTCTGCTCGAGGATGATTATTGGTCTGTGTCTCTTGATGATGTTCTCGCCGCCCTCCACGACGAAATACTCATAATTTTCAACGTCGATCTTGATAAAGTCAACGTTCACGAAATCAAAATCATCCAGCTTTACCATCGAGACACCAGTACCGCCCTCGATAACTTGCGTGCTCCCGGTACTACCGTGCATGAACTTCAAGCCGACTTCTGCGTGCTGATGTCCAACCGCGCAGTGATGTACCTCATAATTCTTGAGGCCAGACATATTTAGTCGGAGACACTCGATGTGTTCTGTGACCGGCTCAAAACCGATCACCTTATCAAACTGCCTCGCGAGATGCATGGCCCATAGACCAATGTGCATCCCTACGTCTAGAGCACAGCGCCTCTTCTTTACTCTTCTCAGAGCAGCGTCAAGCTTATGATACTGATAAGTACCTCTGCCGTCTACCTTTGGTCCTCTGGCGACCATCTCGACTAAGTGAGTCTCACTGTCGGGGAACCAAATTCCATCTGCGCACTTCATCGGTTCTTCCTAGCCATCTCGTAGTCAAATCTGATGCCTCGCGCCCAGATGGCCGCAGGCTGAGGAACAGGCTGCTCGAACTCCTCCAGCTCGATCTCGCATATCTCGGAGTAGTGAATACGCCGAAACCCCATCCCCTTTATCAGCTCGTCTACCTCGTTTCGCTCCTCCAGAGAGCCGCGCCACACGAAGAACTTCTTGCATCTATCCGCGAGCCACTTGACCAAGCTGTCCAGGTCTCTCTTCTCCATGACTCTGAACAGCTTGTGGTAGACGGCGAGCATGAGAACTATGTCGTAGCTATCCCTCAGGTTCTTGCCGAAAGCCTTCTCTATGGCGGCACCACCTCCGGTGAGATCCACCACCTCGAACCTAGCGTCGACGCTGCGAATGTCGGCGAACCACTCGTTCGCCACCTCCATGCCCTTCACATAGTTGTCACATCCATGAACGACACTAGCACCAGCAAGAACAAGATCGTGGCACACAGCACCGCGATTGCAACCAACGTCAAAGACACTCGCGCCCCTCGCGCGAGGAAGAATATCAGCGAGGCCGTCAAGACGAAACCCGCTAAAATTAATGACGCGACGCTGAACACCCTTGTCCGTCCAAGTTGATGGCATCTTAGGCGGCTCTCTTTCCGCCGCGAACGGCGTCGTAGCTGCCGAACATCTCGTCGGCAGACGGCTCGTACCTGTCCGCCGTGTATCCCTCCGCCTGAGCCTCGTCCCACAGCCTGTCGACCATCGGCTGAACCTCAGGATGTGCGTGAGGCTGCGGCTTGTCGGCCCGAAGCGTGAAGGCGTTCCAGTGTTGCCTGCCGCTGGCCTTGAGACGCGGCATGGCCCACTTCAGGTGAGGCTGCGTCTCCACCTTCGTGAAGTGAATGAGCTTGATCTCCGGATCCGCGAGACTCTTGTACTTCTCGCCGTCCAGGCAGTTCCAGTTTCCCTGGAATGGAGCTATCGCCCCGCCGATGTTGTTGCGAACCTGCCGATACAGACCCTCTCTGCTGCGCAGCTGATCGAACGGCACGATGAACTTCTTGGCTCGCTCGCAGTCGAACAGAAGAACGCAGTGCGTGTTCGGGCTCTTCGCGAGTATCGCCTTGCCGTCCGGTATCTTCTGGTTCCAGAGCTCCGCGGGATCCGCGCAGTAGATCTGATCCACGTCGTTGTAGATGCCCTTGCCCCTGAACCCGCAGACGTGCGGTATCGCCCAGCGAAACGCGCTGAACGGAGTGGCCCATCCTCTGGTATTCCAGCCCTCACCCTTCTTCGGATTGCTGTACCAAGGAGACGCTGGATCATTCGACAGCTTCATCCACGTGATGTCTACCGGCATGGACGAGAACTTGCGAACCGTGTACTCGAACATTCCCTGCGACTCGGCATCCTCACCGTTCGCGCTGCATCCCACGAATATGCGTATGGCTTCAGTCATAGACTCCATCTCCTGAGCATCTGTTCTATGGTCATCTTCGGAAAGCACTCGATGGTGCTGGTCTTGGAGCAGTTGACGACGTCTACCCCCATCTTCTTGAGTACGGGAGCAGCGGCGGTCATGTGTCGCCGCCACTCGTGAAAGCGACCGTTGTCCGGATTGCGCAGCGGCGCTGGATGAGCACCGTGCCAGTGAACTCCGCCGTGCTCGCTGAAGTCGAAGCCCACCAGAGCGACGCCAGTCGCGCCGAACTGCGTCACCAGATTGAGAACCTGATACCCGGAGTTGCCGCCAGCGCCGACGACCCCCGGCTCGTCGTAGAGCATCTTGTGTATCAGGTTCTTGGCCTTGTCTCTGGCGACCACGACGTCGTGGATGCCCTTCTCCTTGACGCCGTGCCCGAGTCTTACTCCCTCGAAGCCCCTGACCTTCTCGCGTCTGATGTGCCACCACACGTCGTCGCATCCGTAGAGAACTTCCGCCCAAGGACACAGTCGGTAGCTCTCGTTGATCGCCACGACGTGTATCCTGTCCCGCAGCGTCTCGACGCCGACCTTGTTGGCGCTGGGACCCGCGGCGACGATAGCGACGCACTGACCTCTCCAGTCCTGCCACCACTTGAACCGTGCCGACCCTCTCTCCCAGAGATCTAGCACTGACTGTTGTTCCTGGGACCAGAGGTCACGACTGGTGATCTAGAATCAGAGACGTCTCTGGATCTAGCCTCGAACGGTCTCCCTCGGCCGACACCGGGAGTCGGTCTTCTGCGAGGCGGTGGAATCGGAGCTGGCACTATCGTAGGCGGACTGCGCATGAACGAGCGCAGATCGTTCGGATAGTGATAGCCGATCGGCGGCGGGAACACTGCCGTCTTGGGAGGCATAGCCTCCGGTCGACGAGCGAGGAACGGCGCGAAGAAGTAGCCGTATCCACCCGCCATCCGCTGAGCAGCAGACGGCAGAGGCCAGTCTTCCTGATTGACCGGCAGCGGTGGCGTGTGCAGCGCGGTCGTCTGCTGGTCGAACCACGTCGGCAGCTGAGAGACGCGGCGCGGGAACGCGAGCAGATCAAAGTTACTGACCGGCCTGATCTCGGGCGCGGCCTGCGGACGAGAGATCCAGGTGAGAACCTCTCGACGCTGCTGAGCCGGAACTGGCCAGTCGTACTGATTGACCGGACGAGCAGAAGCAGAGGCCTGGATGACGATGTTGCTCTGCTGAACCGCCTGAATGAAGGTCTGCGGGCGGATCGGTATCGAGCCGTCGAAGTTGTTGACTGGCCTCGGCTGAACCTGCTGCGCGAAGTTCGGCGACTGCGTCCAGGTGATGGCCTCTCGAGTCCTGCGTATCGGCAGCGGCCAGTCGTCCTGATTGACCGGCATCTGCTCGGGAGCGCCGAACTGCGGCGAGCGCGTGTAGGTGATCGCGTCCGGCGTGCGTCGGAGCGGCAGCGGCCAGTCGTCCTGATTGACCGGCATCCTGTCTGGCGCACGCGGAGCAAAAGTATAGCCGACAGCGTCGCGAGTACGAACGATCGGCAGCGGCCAGTTGTACTGATTGACCGGCATCCTCTCGGGCGCACGCGGCGAGAACGTGTATCCGACGGCGTCTCGAGTCCGCAGAATCGGCAGCGGCCAGTCTGACTGATTGACTGGCTTCTGCTGAACAGGTGAGCGAAGCGCGACCGCGAACGGCGCGAGATCATAGTTGAAGTACGGCTGCTTCCATCGCAGAGAGTAGTACGGAGCTCGGAATACGTACTCGATCTGGATGCCAGCGTTGACCCAGGAGCGCAGACTGATCGGGTAGTCGACGCGAGCAGGAAGCGGCCAGTCGTACTGATTTCTCGGCAGCGTGACAGCCGCGACGCTCTTGAGCTGCGCGTTGAAGTGAAACGCGACGTCTATGGATCGCTGAGGCTCCTGCGTACCCCAGTCTACGACTCGAGACGGGATGTAGGTCACCGGCGTCGAGGCACTCGGCGACTGAATCCACGTCTTGACCTCGTCGGCGCGACGCAGCGGCAGCGACCAGTCGGACTGATTGACTGGCTTGGCGCTTACGACTTGCGCAGGCTGCGGCGCTTGCGTCCAGGTGCGAACCGGCTGCGCCATCCTGATCGGGAGCGGCCAGTCGATGACGAGGACTGGCTTCAGCCCGGTAGCAACTCGCGGACCCTGCAGCCAAGTTCTTATGACCTGCTGAGCCTGGATCGGCAGTGGCCAGTCAAACTGATTCGCCGGTCTCCCGACAGCCTGCGCAGTCAGCAACGCGACGTTGAAGGGCTGCTGCCACGGCTGCGAGAATTCAACTGGCGCTGGCGTCCCCCAGTCGGAGACTCCGCCGGGCATGTAGCGTGCCGCGTCGCGAGCAATGGTGGCGAACGGGGGAGACGGCTCCGCCTGCCAAGTACTGCCGCGCGGGAGCGGCCAGTCGTACTGATTGACTGGCAGCGATACCGCAACAGTCACCTGAGGCGCGCGAGTCCACGTTCGCAGGCTGATCGGATAGACCTGCGACACCGGGAGAGACCAGTCGATGCTCTGCCGCTGCGGAGGAGGATTTGGTGCCTGCGGCTTCGCAGACCACGTCCTCAGCTGAGACGGATAGACTGGAGCAGTCGGCAGGTCCCAGACGACCTGCTGCTGTGGTCTCGCGTCTGGAGCACGCGGCGCTCTCGCGAACGTCCGCAGGTCTACCGGATAGTCTTGACCAATCGGCAGCGTCCACTGCGACTGAACCGGCTTGTTGACGACTGTCGGAGACAGCAGCGCCGGATTGACGGCGATGTATGTCAGCGCTCTGCGCGGGTCCTCCCACGTGCCCCATTCGACGACGCGCGAGGGCATATAGTTGGGCGGAAGAAGCGGAAGAAAATCAACCGTCCACGTTCGCAGACTGATCGGAAATTCTCGCGCAATCGGCAGCGGCCAATCAAATTGGTTGGCTGGCCGTAGCAGCGCGCCTCTTAATCCTGTGCTGGCCTGTAGCCACGTGCGCAGGTCCATCAAGACCGGCGCGGGATAAGAGGTCGCTGGCGGCTTTTCCGTTAGACGGCTGTTCCACTCATGCGCAGGACCGGAAAGCGACTCCGAGAAAACGACAATCGCCATCGCGCCGTCTTCAAGGTTCGTGCTTCCTGTGCAGACGCAGTTCGCCGTTCCGGAAGTCGTCTTGGTCGCGACCGTGTGACAAAAGTTAGTAACGTCGTCTTCCAAATCTTCGGTAAAGGAAGTCCACGTTTTCGACGCTGTGCTATTTGTCGCGCAACCAGCGCAGGCGAGACCAAGACCATTGGTCGGAATAGTAACAGACGCCGTCAGCGGCGCAGTCGCGTCCATGTCGGTCGACGTATTCGACGCCGTTGACGCAACAGTGAAGCTCGCACCGAGAACGCGATAGACCGAAATCTTCGTCGTGTTGACAGACGGGTTACCGCTGAATGTAACCTTGATGGTCGCTGTCGTTCCGATAGGAACGTGCAGCACCGCCCATGCAGCGCCGACCGTTGTAGAAAATCTTACGTTGACCGGAATCGCAGCGGTCGCATCGCCGCCACCGGAATCAATCGTCACTCCCAAAAGATTTAGGTTTGCCTCCCAGGTAATCGGGATGGCAATAACGCGATCAGCAGCAGCTACGCCAGTAGAAACACCGGAATAGGTAACAACGTTCGCAGTACCAGCAGCACTTGCCGGATCGGCTGTTCTGGTAACAGACGCAGCCATTGTTTATTTTCCATGCTTGATGGCAAACCGGCTTGCCCTGAACGAACATTCCGCAATGCCAGTTTTATAAGGCGCTGGCTGATTGACTATCTCCCGCAATCTCACACATTTGCCAGAGCCGCCAGCAGGATCGTTGATAATTTCGCGGATGGTATAAGTCCCATTCATCACAGGAATCGTCTCGTTGTAGAGACGCTCGATGTTGAGCGTATCGACGCAGATGACCTTCGTTCCAACCCTCAGGGGAGACGACATGTTACGCACCCGTCAGTGTCCGAGTAATCTATCTCGTCGAACGACCAGAGACAAGCCTGCCCGAGCAGAACCTGATTGCCGCCGCCTCCACCGAGACAGGTGACGTCGCCGTCCGCGTCCACGATGCAGTTTCCGTCTGCGTCGAGGATGTTGTTGTTGTCGGCGTCTAGGATTTGAATCGGCATGTCACATGATTATCCAGTTTGTGCCGTCGCAGTAGACCATGACCTTGTTCGCGCCGCCACCCGCCGCTGTCGCTCCTCTGGTAGAAGAGTTGCAGTCCGTGATGAACGTCGTGTGTCCTGCCCAGTGCGCGGCGGCTGCTGGCAAGTCAGCATACACGAGTTTTGTGAAGACTAGGTCAGGAGCTTGATTGGATCTCCATTGTCCTACCTTGTCACCGACGAACTTCATCGTCCCGCTGTCATTGGCCATGATGCCCCGACCATAATACTGCCCGGTCGGATCGGCAACCGAGAAAGAGATAGTCGCGTCTCCCGTCCCACTCGTCTTCGTCAGCGTGCCGTTCGACAGCACCGGGGGTTGAGCATTCAGAGCGGTAGTCGTAGTCTTCAGGGTCGTTCCGCCGGTGATAGTCTGCCACACCGTGAACGTGTAGACGCCGTCGGTGTAGGTCGCGCCCGCCGTCGCGTTCGCCGCGGAGACTGCGAACCACCAGTCGGCGCCCGCCTGAATGTTCGTGCGACCAGCCAGCACGCGATCGACGTAGACTGGGGCACCTGAGCCGGTGTCGTTCGTGATCCACGAGTTGTTCAGCCCGCTCAGTCCGAAGTACGAGTTTCGGACGCAGCCGCCGTGCCACGAGTTGATGTTGCCCGTGAGACTGTACGTGCTCGTTATGTCGTACGTGGACTGCGTGTAGGCCAGCGTTCCCTGCCCCGCCCCGAGATGCAGTCCTCCGATCATGCAGATGCTCTGGAAGTTCGAGTAGCAGACGTTGTAGCTCTCAGAGCGACACGAGACCATCGTGATGGTGTCGCCCGCCGAGTTGACGCACAGATAGTCCCAGGCTCCACTGTTGCCAGCACCGCACTGGAAGCCCATGCCGCTGACGACCGGAACAGAGCCGTAGGGCACGTAGATGCCCGCTCCAGTGAACGCCTGACAGTTGCCGCCGTTGACGGTCTGCTGCAGACAGTTGAAGTTGTTGTTCAGCCCGTTGCGAATGCAGTAGGTGTGCCAGATGAAGTGACAGTTGTCTATCATGTTCTCCGACATCTGCGACGTGTTGGTCGGACCAATCTCGATGCCGACCTCCACCTCGAAGAAAGCGCAGTTCTCTACCTTGTTTCCCTGACTCCCGACGAACGGCACGGTGCTGTTGAGACCGCCGCGCATGTCGAGCATCAGTCCCTTGCCGCCAGCCGTCGAGTGTCCTCCGTTCGGCCCGCCCATCGCCAGATCACGGATCGTCGAGTAGTAGAACCCGTCGGTGGCGAGCACGATGCTCCCGGGACTCACACCCTGAATGAAGCTTCCGTACTTGCTCATTCCGAAGATCAGGCCGCCCATCACGCCCGTCACGCTCAGGCACGGCGTGCGACCGACGCCGCCAGTCGTGAACGACGTGTACGCGATCGTCTCGTCCGCCGTCGCTCTGGCGCTGAACGTGATCGTCGAGTCGCCAGTTGCTCTCGCGCTGAAGGTGATCGTCGCGTCGCCGGTGCCGCTCGTCTTGGTCAGGGTCGTGCCGCTCGTCGTTGCCCCCGCAGCCGCCGTCGTGACGAGAGTGAGCCCACCAGAGATCGTAGACGACACCGTGTAGGTGATACCGTTATTAGTATAAGTCGCGCCAGCGGTAGCATTCGCAGCAGAGACAGTGAACGTGTACTGCGCAGTACCAGATCGCGTCAAGGTAGAGCCGCTCGTCGTAGCTCCAGCGGTCGCGGTAGTTAACAGCGTCGTCCCGCCAGCGATAGTTGAACCGACTGTATAAGTCACGCCGTTGTTCGTGTACGTGTCACCTGCAGTCGCATTCGCAGCAGTAACCGTGAACGTGTATGTCACCGTCCCGGTGCGCGTCAGCGTGCCCGACGTCTGCGGAGCATTGCCGGTCATGTTGAAGCGCACCATCCTGACAGAGGTGCCACCGACGACGTTCGACGGATAGACGGTGAAGGTCGTTCCGTTGTTGGTGTACGACTCGTTGACGACCACGTCTATTCCTGAGCCGCTGAACGTGTAACCGAGAGAGTTTATGTAGTACATCTCTGTCGTGGTGAACGTCTTGTTGCCGGTGTTGATCGACGCGATGTGCCTCGTGCCGTTGCTGTAGCCGTCGTTGTCGACGCCCTCAACGTAGATCGCCTTGCCGACGACAAGATCAGTCACCGACTCGACGCAGGTGAACGTCAGATGACCAGTAGTCGCGCCGCCAGCTCCGTCGGACACGACATTCGTTATCGTCTTGTTGGATGCGAACGGAGTGACGAGATAAGTTCCCGGGGGGAAGTAGACGCCCTTGTTCAGGTTCGCGCTGAGATAGTTGGGAGAGACAGACGAGCCGAAAGCGGCGTCGAACGCTGCCTGAATGGCCGCCGTGTCGTCCGCGACTCCGTTTCCCAGCGCTCCGTAGTTCTTGACGTTGATGACGTCGGTGAGAGTCGCGAACTGACCGAGAGTCTTGTGCGGCGACCCGATGCTCAGAGGAGGAATGAGAGTTGCGTTCTCTAGTGATTTAGTCACCATGTCACGTGTCCCAGTAGGAGAAGCCGGTGGGCGGAGCGAAGCGGCAAGACGTAGCTGCGGTTCTCAGGTGACCACTGTTGTCACCGTTGTCGATCATCTGAGTCGCGGCAAACCACGTACCGGAAGGCGACCATGTGAAAACAGGATTATTGCCCGTTGCGGGATTTGACGGTCCCCATATTGGGGCCGTAACGCCAGCACCAGAATGCCAGTAGCCATACCAAGCTTTACCGGAATCGAAGTCTGCGGCGAAGCACAGCACGTCAGCAAGACCTAAGAAGTTGTCGCCAGCCGGTTCATTGCCGACATTGTAAGTGACGCTAGCGCCGACATCACCGTTGCCGACGCTGCTACCGAACTCGTTACGGATCACCCAGTGCAGCGCTCCCGTCATAAAGGTGTTCTGGTTGCCATCGTTGATCGTGGCTCCCCAGCACACCTTGTCGAACAGAACCGCGAGCAGCCGAATGTGTATCTCCCAGTAGACCTTTCCCGAGGTCTTGCCAGTAGTACTCAGGGCTTGGTTCCAGTTCACACTGGTGAGTCCCTGGGAGCGCACCTGCCAGTTATCGTTGCTGAGAATTAGCGACGATCCCGTCTTCGCTGGGTCGAACGCCGTAGTCTGCGTCTCGGGGAAATTTCCCCAAAATAATTTTCGATTGAGTAGAACCGCGTCGTGAACATCGAAGGCATTTCTCTGACCACCGTTACTGAAGGAGAACTCCTTAAGAAACATGTTCATGCCGTTGACGTCCCAGCCGATGCGCAGCGGATTACCGGTTGTGGAAGCGCCTTGGCTAAACGGATAATCCACGACAGCGTCACCCTTGATGCCAGACGACCCGCTGTTCACGAGCTGACTGCTGTAGTGCCAGCGGTTCGTCTTGTTTCCGCCGGTGCGATTTCCGGCGATGTTGTTTCCCCAAGTTTCGACACCACCTCCGTCCCACGCACTGTAGAACTGCCCGCTGATACCCTGTATCTGCCCGCCCGACGTCAGACCGATCTCGTGCGCGAATGTGGTTAATGTCCACGGCTCGCTGGGACCGTAGTTAGGTCCATCGTAATAAACGCCCGCGCTGAATACGGCCTCCGGCCCGCGCGACCCGCCGATGCTGCTCAAGTTCAATTTCGCCATGTTAGCGACTGTCGATTGAGTCAGATTAGGATTTCCGCTCCCGGACCCTTCATACCAAGTCTTGATATACATTGAGCCGGTGCCACCCCAACCGGACAGCACGGACGTTTTCAACGTTCCGTCCGTTTGAACGGGAATATCGAGCGCATTGCTTCCACCGCTATCGACGATCTGGATCGCGTTGACGCCAGCCGCAGCCTTCGCCGCGCTGAACGCAGACAGACCGTACCAAGCGAACTGTGCCTGCATCCCGACGTCGCCGGGACCGGCATAGCTAGACGGTATCAGCAGCGGTCCCTGCGAGACGAACGTCAGCGGCATCTTACCTCCAAAGAATTCTTCATGGCATGTTCTTCCACCAAGCCTTGCAGTTCAAGTAGATGTTGCTGAACGAGGCACTGCGATCACCGCTCGCTGACCAGATCTCTCCGATATATCCCTCGAACGGCTGCGCGCCGATGATGTTGATGTGATCGCCAATAAGGAAAGAGTCAGCAGATGTCGTCGACCCCATATCGAGGCCGCCGGTGCTGTAGTCAACGCCGTTGATGTTTATCTTAGAAGAAGTCCCGTTCATGAGAACCTGGACGCAGTGAAAGTGGTTTATCGTGAAGACACCAGTCGCAACGGTTAGATTGTTTCCACCAGCCTGCGCAGAAAACCAGAAGAAGCTCCCGTCATTCGTTATGGCGAAATAATTATTGTTGTTCTGATTAACCACCATCATGCTCGCCGGTGGCAGATCGGTCGGAGCCCAGACAAATCCAAAAACGAGCGGCGCGAACCCACCTCCGAAAAGTGGACCTGTCGAAGGTGCCATATTGCTCTCGAAACCATGACGAAAAAATTGCAGCGCAGCCGGAGACCCCGCCAGCGAAGATGGATAAGTGAGCACCGGGCGCTCGCGCGTTCCGCCCGCGTTGAAAGTATCCATGTCGAGGAATGAACCGACCGTGCTGTACCAGTGCAGCATCGTGGCGTCGTCCGGTGCAGCAATTCCGAACGTCGCCGGATCGAGCGTTCCGTCCGCCCTAAAACTGGCATTGGCGAGATTGCTGCTGCCATCGACAAACTGTCCAAATGCACCGGCTCCAGTAGCAATAGCCGTCGTCGCTGCGCGAACGCCCCAGTGATAGTCCAGCGGAATCTGATCCCCCACGAAGCCGGGGGGAGCTGCCGGCTCTGTAGGAATAAGTCTCGGCCCGCGTCCGGTGAATGTCAGAGGCATCGCTGCTCCCAGGCCTCTATCAAGTTCTCGAGACTGTCCTTCTTCCAGACTATGCGCTGCGCCTCGTTGAACCACGGAAACTGCTGGCCGACCTCGATGCCCATGCACTCGGGCCAGAACTCCGGCCAGCCTGGACGATAGCGCTGATGGTGGCCCTCGTCCACCTCGATGAAGGCCATGAAGGGCGTGTCGAGATGATAGTTGATGGTCATCGGTCCGTTCGACACGAACAGATTGCACTTCGCCTGCTGATACAGCGCCGTGCGAACGTGCAGATCAACAGCAGCGGCAGGATGAGTAGAGAAGTCGTCGAACTCGTCGTTTGCGAACCTAGTGTCTCGAATGAATATGACCTCCTCTCCTCTGTCCTCCAGATACTTTGCGAAGGCCATCCAGGTGGTCAGGTCGCTGTTCCTCCACGGAGAGTGCGTCGCCTCTCGCAGCGTGATGGTCACCGGCTGCTTCAGTCCACGCAGGTCATCTTCGATGGCGAGCGTCGCGGCCAGCATCGGCGTGAACTTCGGTATCTTCTCGCCCTTCAGGACGGCGTCGACCACGTCCTTGTAGAAGACCGAGAACGTGTACTCTCCTCCGAACACCTTGTTCGCTTCGGCGCCCACCATGCTGACCATAGGACGAGCCACGTTCTGAAGCATCTCGTAGTGATAAGCTGGAAGAGTCGTCGCGTTAGCGTGACGAAAGAACGCTATCTTGAGAGGCTCCTCTATCGCCATTCTCACGCGACGCATCTCCGCGTTGATCAGCCACGGCAAGAAGTCGTAGCCGAGTATGCCAGACGACACGTTGTAGCAGACCTGATTAGCTGGAATGTTCGGATCGAACGGCGGTAGTCTGCTCGTTATCTCGTCGTCGATCCGCTTCTTCAGACCGTCTATCGCGCTGTGAATCGCGGACTGCATGATGATAGAGCCGCAGACGTCCGCGTAGATTATGTTGGGAGCCTCGCAGGCAGCGAGGGCGAGATGCGTTATCCCGCCCTCCTTTGCCTTCGCCAACCACAGCTCCAGAAGGGCGACGCACTCTGCGTTGCCCCACTCCTCTTTCTTTGTGGCTTTTACGTCCATAGTTGCACCCGACTCAGTAGGGCTCGTAGATCATGTGACCGTCGCCAGCGCACGACACGCCGCCGTGTGACGACGAGTTGAACACGACCGTCTCGCCTCCAGGTGTGGTGTTGCCGATGATCTGCCACTGCTGCGTCGGAGCCGCGTTCCAGCGAACGATGCCGCCGAAGCCATTGAGACCGAGTTGCAGTGTCGCGTCTGTCACCGCAGACGACGAGACGGGAAGACCCGACGCCGTGACGAACGGAACGGCGAGTGTGCCGAGCGCGGTCGTGTTGGGGAACAGCGCACCGTCTGAGTTGAAGGTGGTGAGTGTAGACGGTGTCGTCGCGATCGTAGAAGTGCGCTTCGCGACAAGACCGATGACGGTGGAGGTACCCACCTTGCCGGAGAAGAAGATCTCCAGCACGTCGATGAGCTGAGTGGCACCGCCACCTCTCAGACCCATGAAGCCTAGCGTAGTGACAGCCGCGCCTGACGCAGTAGCGGTATATGTCAGGCCGCCAGTAGTAAAGATCCTCTTAGCCATCTGTAGTTTCCTTTCGTTTCAAAATGGGGAGCGACATGGTCCCCCCGCCGAACTCGTATCTGCCGCTTCTGATCATGTCAATCAGTTCCTGACGGGACCGGTGAACGTAAGTCGGGTCCTGCGCAGCTACCAAGCACGCATCACACACGAAACCGTTGCACTTAGTACAACGGCCTATCATGTCCGTACCCTTTCGCTTGATAAAAACGGACGGACAGTGACAACACGCGATAGTGTCAGCCTCGAAGACCTTGCCCTCGCGAACTAGGGCAGGATCGTAGCCAAATTTCTGCGCCACGTCTGCTGGAAGACCAGGACTGGCGCGATGGTCAACGTGAAGATACCCCATCTGCTTGGTAACAGACGGAATATCGAAGTCAGTAGAGTTCAGTGCAGGCTTAGGTTTCTTCATGGCTTCCTCACTTTCTCAAGACATTCCTAGTAAAACTCTGTGACGCCGAAGAATGTTCTCGACGCCGTATGGCAGTGCGCTGGATATCGTCCCGGCGACCTGCGACTCTCTGTACTCGTATAGATCGGCCAGTATCAACTTGACTGCGGCCTTGATGTCCTCCGGAACAGCGTTCGTCGGGGGTGAGTCTGGGAACAGATAACCAGCGCGAAATCGCACGCGAACTGAGTTGATCGCAACTATCGTAGCTGGCCAGCTAGTGATGCCCGCAGGAACGACCCATCCCGGCTCGCTCGCGTCGTCCACGAAGTAGTCCGCGGGATCCATTATCTGCTCGTCGCCGTTCGCGTCGTCGTAGGCGATCTGCGTGATGCCGATGAGAGGAGGCTTGGGTATCTGGATGGCCAGCGCGGACTGCGAGTTGAAGCAGCGAGTCTGAACGAAGCACGAGCTGTTAGATCCAGGAAACTCGTCCAGCACCAGATCCCACGTCTGGTCTACGAGTGCTCTGCCAGTCCATCCCTCTACCTTGCCGATGGCCGCGTCTATGAGAGCGTTGATGATGATGTCGTCGTCGGTGTGCGTGACCCGCAGATGCTTCTTCGCCTCTGTGAGAGTGACCGCCTTGACGGCAGGCGGAGATATGAGCTTCAGTCCCATCTCTCTTACCCCTTGTCCCTGCCGTCTCTGCCGCGCTTCGTAGCGAGCTGCCATCCGCTGTCAGCTGTCCCAGGCTGCGCGTCCGTGTCCCTGAAGGCGTGCCACACGTTTCCGTCGCGCGTCACGCAGTCGCCGTTCTTGTACGTCTGTCCAGACTTCCACACGCCCTGATAGAGCATGACTGGATAACTGATGGTGAACTCCTTCTTGTTCTCTCCCCTGAAGAAGCGAAGGATCAGATCCCTGGATCCCTCCACCGTGACGACCTCCAGGTCGTCGAACCCGACACCGTCGAGACCGTCCCTTCCGTCTTTTCCGTCCTTAGGAATGGGTATCTCTGCGATAGCCGCAGCGACGAGAGCCTTGATCGCGTCCTTGTCAAGCCCGTCTCTACCCACCACGACACCCGCCTTAGAAATTCGACCGTCGTTAAAGATGCAATTAAGAACACCGTCGCGATCAATACTAAAAGACACGACGTGAGGAGTAGGAGGCAGCTCACTGACCACATCACGAACGGCAGCGTCAACGATGCTGCGAACCTGATCCAGAGAAACGCTCTCGCCAGGAGCTCCATCAGTGCCATCGCGGCCATTCTGTCCGTCCTTCCCGGGTTCTCCGTCCTTGCCGTCCTTCGGCTTGGGCAGCTCGTCGACGTACTTCCTCAGTCCTAGAGCCTCTGCAGTCACGTAGCTCTCGACCGCGTAAAGAATCTGCTCTGTGACCTTCTCCATGTCGACGACGCCGTCCTTACCGTCTGCGCCGTCTCGACCGTCGGCTCCGTTCAGAACCGGGAACCTCTCGAAGTACGCAAGAACAGCACCGCGAGCCAGCGTCTCCAGCTCCTCCTTGGTCGGCGTCGCGCCGTCCCTGCCGTCCCTGCCGTTCTCGCCGTCGACGCCGTCTCGACCGTCCTTGCCTGCGGGAGCAGGGTTCATCCGAAGATATTCTGTCGTCGCGATGGTCAGTATCTCCTTCAGCTTGTCGTAGTCTACGTCCCTGCCGTTCTCGCCGTCCCTGCCGTCCTTCGGAGCAGGTATCATGGAGACGACCTTCGCGACTATCCCGTGCTCGTCCAGCGCCTTCACTACGTCGTCTACACTAGGAGGCTGAAACGGCTCGACCAGTCTCTCGATCGTGTTGTAGACGTGATCCATGTCTACGTCCTTGCCGTCCTCGCCGTCGGCGCCGTCTCGACCGTCCTTGCCGTCGGCGCCGTCCTTACCCTTGAGCTCGACCATCTTGCCGTCGATGATCGCCCGAACCTGATCACCGCCGTAGCCGTAGAACGTGACGCCGTCACCGAAGTCCTCTATGTCGCGCCAAGTGATCTTGACCGGCTCACTCGGCTGCGCCGCCGCCGCGCTTATCGCGCCCTCTATCATGATCTGCGCGTCGTCCTCGTCTACCAGCGGACGCATCTCGAGAGCGCGAAGCTGGTTCTCCAGCGCGTCTATCTTCGTCAGGAGAGGAGCCGTCGCGAGCCTGACCTGCTCGAACACGAAGGCGCCGACAGCCCTGAAGAACTCCGCCTGCTCGTTAGGCTGCATCTGAGACACCTTTCCGCATACCTTCCATCGCCGACTCGAAGGTCACCGGAGGTGGAGGCAACAATTTTTGAGGTGGAGGTGCCTCAACTTGCGCAGGAGGCTTGGCGGTCCCTGGAGCAGTAGGTGGCTTCACGGCGAAAGGATCTTCCTTGCTGTCGCGCTTGTCCAGCGCGGCGAGACTGAAGTTCTGCTGCTGCAGATACGGCGTCTGGCCGCCCTTCACGGGCTTCAGGTTCATCTTGCGTCGCGCCTCGTTGGGCGCGAGGATGCCTCTGTTGACACCTTCTCCGTACGTCTTGAATTGCGTGGCGGTGTCCATTCGCAGCAAGTCGTCGAGGTCGAACTCGGTGCCGGAGTCCTGGTTCGCCGTCACCAGTCCCAGGCCGTTGTCGAGAACAGACTCTACTCCCTCGATCAGCGCCTGCAGACACTGCGAGTAGTACATCTGGTAGAGAGCCTCCACGTTGCTGTAGCTCGGGGTCGGCCCGACGCCGACCATGAAGCCCGGAACGTGAAACGCCGAGCAGACCTGCTCGCTCGACATCTTGAGCTGATCGATGAGCTGCGCGTCCACCGCGCTGATGGTCATCTTCTCGTACTTCAGTCCGTCGCCGAGAACCGCGACCTTCCCGGCGTTCGCGCCGGTGTAGTTGTTGTCCCAGTGATCCTTCAGTCTCTTGGCGGTGTCCGGATCAATGAGACCCGGTGCCGTGAGAATTCCCCCCGGCCGACTTCCGTTCTGGAAGAAGCGCGTCGAGTTCTCCTGGATGCGAAGACCCTGCACGGCGGCCAGTCCGCACGCGGTGATGGGACTGACGCCGCACAGCGGATGATACAGAGGAACGTGAACGTCGTGGAAGATCTCGGACGCCGGAACTACGACCTGATCATTCTCTACGCCCGCGAGATTGCTGGTCGAGAGCTGATAGTAGACCTCTCCGTCCGTCGTTATAAGCACCTTCGTCAGCATGGGATCCAGCACGTAGCCCGCGACGACCACGTCTCTGTTGTCGCGCTGCTTGAGAACGTAGGTGTTGCCGTGAATCATCTTGGAGGCGATCCACGACTCCACGAACTTCTGCCGCGTCTGGTATCGGTTCGGCTTGCGAAGAAGGGGACTGAACGAGGAGTTCTCGGCCGGAGCCCAGACCCCGTCCCTGTCCCTCTCGACGTACCGAAGCTGCAGCTTGCCGATGTCGCTGGCTATCAGCGTGATGCAGGAGTAGACCGTGCTGAACGTCAGCACGTTCTCGAGACGAACCTCTATGTTCCGCTGCCACGCTCCCGTGAACGGCTCCATGATCGTCCCGAACGACCAAGCTCCCCATCGACTGGGAGACTGGACGTACGAGAGGCCGGGGGGAGGAGCGGCCTTTCGGACCGAGAGATCGTACCCGAGTATCCTCATTCGTCTGTCGCCTTCATGTCGCGGCGCATGTACTCGCGACGTCTGCGTCTGGGAGCACCCTCAGCCTGCTCGGCTGGCTGCTCCTCGGACTTCGGCTCCTCGGCCGACATGCTTCTAGTCTCTAGACTGGGAGCTGGTGATGGAGTTGGCTCTTGGGCGGGAGTCGCCCTCGGTGCTGGCTGAGACTGCACCTCCTCGGCCTTTCCCAGGCCGACGAGAAGATTGGCGTGACTGTCGTCCGCCTCGAACTCTTCTCCTGGATGGCGAGTGCGACTGGCGTAGTAGACTTCTTGCTTGGCCTTCAGCTTCTTCATGATCCTGGACCTCGTGGCTCGGTTGAAGCGTGAAGAGACGGACTGAGTGACTGAGCCACGCAGCCACCAGTCCGTCCCTCACTCAAAGTAGAGCCCCGCGAGGGTTAGCTTACGGAGCTCAGCTAGAGCTCCTATTCTGCGTACTTCGTGTTCTGGATGAACGCGACAGCCGTCGACCGACGCTTGCCCCAGTTGATCCAGCGCTCGGCGCGAACGCCGGTCATGTTCATCTGCCAGAGGCTGACCATGTTCGTAGACGCGGTCGGCGGAGAGTCAGGCGCCGAGTCCATCTGGACGGAGGCCTGATTGCTCGCGTCGATCACGACCTGACCGTCGTCGGCCAGCATGATCTCGTTCGCCTTGAGGAAGATGATGAGACCGCCGTCTGCGGGCGATCCGCCAGTTGCCATGCCGAGGTTCTCCGAGGTGATCACCGGATACCCGAGCAGCGATCCGCCGTCGGAGGTGATATTCGGGAACACGGACTGACCGAGAGCGTTCTGCATGATCGACAGAGACAGAGCCTGCGTCTGCGTCATGAGGAACACGCCACCGGCTGTCGAGAGGTTGTTCTGGAAGTAGTTCGCGAACAACGTCTTGATGTCTGCGCGGAACGCAGACGCGGTGGTGCCGGACGGCGTGACGGGCGTGACGCCGTTCGTGATCGAGGCCGGCGACACGTTGGTGACTGCCGCCACCGCAGGATCGACGAACTGACGATCGAGGAACTGCGCCATCGCGTCGACGAGATCTGCGCGTACGACCTCCTCGGCCGCAGGGTTCGAGAAGCGAACGAGCTCGTCCGTGAGGACGACGATACCCGCTGCCTTCGCCCAGCGAAGAGTGACCGTACCGAAGGTCATCTGGCTTACCGGCTTCGGTGCGTTCTCGCCGACCCAGTTGACCGTCGTGCCGCTCAGGGCGGACGGCATCTGGATGTTGAAGGGAACGCGACGCAGGCCGGGGATCCGACCGAGGATCGTGGCCGGACGGAGCAGATTGATGAACTCCGACGCCATGATGTTGTACGCGACGAGCGGAGCTGCCCATGTCGCGTCTGTCGTGGTGCCAGCGCCGATGGCCGCCTTCTGCGCCATGAGAGGATCGTTGCGGAGAGTACCCGCGACGTCCAGCTCGATGGAGTTGAAGATCTCGGGCATCTGGTCCTTGAACTGCTTCGCCATGTTGAGCGCCTTGGCGGTGTCGCCCTTGGACGCCGCGAGACACATGACGTAGCGAATGAACGCCGTACCCTTCGGCACGTTGGCGTTCGGACCGACCACGCGAGCGCGAACCGGCTCGATCGTGGTGCGCTGCTCGCGCGTCTCGACCGTTCGGTTGTTGTTCTGCGCGGGCTCGACGCGCTGAGCGTCTGCGAGCTGCTGCTTCTCGAGGCTGTTCAGCCGGATCAGATGCTTGTCAATCTGAGCGACCTCCTGCTCGAGAGTGTCGTACTCCTCGGACTCAGCCTGATTGAGGGTCGTACCCGCCTCAGCCGCTGCGTCCATGATGGCCTTCATCCGGGCAGCTTTCGCGGCGCGAGTTGCCTCGAACCCGGTGATCTGTTCTCTGATAGTCTTCACCCTAGTCTCCTGTGAGGCGATCATCTCGACAACCGAGACAGTCTTCGCCGTGGTTCCCGTAGCGCCGGGACGTTGGGGTCTCAGCGACTTCGGATCAGCGTTCTGGCCTATCGCGGCCTGCTGCGCTCCGACGTCAAGAGACTTGATCATCTGGATCGTGGCCTCGGCGTTAGCCGGGATCGTCACCAGACTGAGCTCGTAGACTTCCGTCTTCTCGAACCGAATGCCGTCGCTCTCCTTCATGAAGGCGTACTCTAGAGCACGGAAGCCGATGGACACAGACGCGACCAGACCCGTCTTCACGGAGTCCCACGCCTCCATCAGTCGGTCCTTGAGGCCCGGCGACTGAACCTTCTCGGGGTCCACCAGCTGAGCCTCGAAGTCGATGCCGTCCTCTGTCGGCCTGTCGAACTTGACCATGCCGACCGGCTTGTCGTGCTTGTGCTGCCAGAGCAGCGGCATCGGGTTCTTGAACTTGACACCGAGAGGCTCCACTATGTCACCGACCCTGTCTGTGGTCGGAGTCGTGGCGGTGCCGCGGATGATCCGCTTCTCCTCGTCGATCGACTTGATGACGAGAACGCTGTATGCTCTGTTCTGAGTTGTCATTCTCTCCTCTCATCCGGCGGTCAGTCGACCACCACGATCGTCCGCGCAGAAAGAGTCCCCGCACAGAAGATACTCCTTCTGAGGCGGCTCGGGAACAGGTGTCGGCGCGGGCGTCGGCTTCGGCGTCGGTGCTGGAGTGGGCATCGGCGGCGGAGTCGGCGTCGGCGCTGGAGTGGGACTAGACGCGCAGCCCGAGAGGGTCAGCGCGAGAGCCAGCGTGACGGAAGCTGGCTCTCGCGTGCGGACGACTGGTTGTCACCAGTAGTGCCCGACCAACTCCCTCGCACGGGAGTTCCTACGTCGTCGGCGTCGCGGCGACCGCGGTGCCGAGACGAGACGCGCGATCCTTGAGTGCGGTGGCCAGATCGTTGATCCGCTGCACTGTGGCGGGATCAGTGGTCTGGGTCTTCAGCTGAGCGATCAGATTGGAGAGTGTCACGAGAAGCGCCTCCGCGCTGTCGTCGGCCGCGCTGTTCTCGGCCGCTGCCTGCTCTGCCCGATCGAGGGCGTCGGTGAGGTCTGACATAATCTGCTGTTCTCCTTGAACGAGTTGAGTCATCTTGGTGACTAGAGCTTCGAGCCGATCGATGACTCCGGGAGCCGGGTCGAAGTGGTGGTAGATATCTACTCTCACTGCAGCGGCCTCCCGAACAGCTTCCATCCGATGATCAGGAACAGCAGAAACTGTATGATGGCAGCTCCGGTGACGAAGATCGCTCCGTGCGGCCACAGATAGACGAGATACAGCACGAGCCACAGCAGCATCAGGATCCAGTAGGCGATTGCCATAGGCATAGTAAGATCTCCTTCTTCAGCCCCCGAATTGTCACACGAACATCATCTGGAACTCTTTGGGCTTCTCCTCAGTCGTGGCCTCCGCTATCGCGCTCGCCATCGCGAGCGAGACCATGCCGTCGATCCGACCTCGGCTCTTCGCCTTGCTCAGCTTTCGGTTCCCCGCGGGATCCTTCTGCACGACGGCGTTGTGAGCGCACATGCTCAGCACAGGATTCTTCCCGTGAGCCAGCTTCTTGTTCAGCAGAAGAGCCTCGAGACTCCGCAGGGCCGGGGACATGGACTGGAAGCCCTGACCGAACTCCTCGAACAGGGTCTCCAGCTCCTTCTCCGTGAAGCCGCACTTGAGGAGCCAAGGCTTGAGATGTCTGTAGTTCCAGCGGTCGAACGCTATCTTCTTCACCTTGAGCTCGGTGCACAGCTCGCGAAGACGCTGCGCGACGTACTCGTACTCGACGCTCTTTCCGGGCGTGAGCTCGATGTATCCCTCCTTCGCCCAGACGTCGTACGGCACGCGATCGAGACGAGAGCGCTCTGCTATCCCCTCCTCGGGGAGCCAGAAGAACGGATGGACCTGCCACACGCCTCGCACCATGAACATGAGCACGAGCGCGGTCAGGTCGCTGGTCGCCGAGAGATCCAGTCCCGCGTACACCGGCTGACCCGCGTAGTCCTCGTCGAGACTGACGGGCTCCGCGCCGCACGTATCCCAGGTGATCCTCGAGACGAAGGGGGAGGTGGACTCCACCCTCTGGTTGAGAATCAGGTTGCGATAGTCGGCCTCCAGGCTCGGCATCCGCTTGGCGTCGGCCGCCATGCGGAGAACCTCCTTCGTGTTCATGAACTCGTCGTAGGCGGGGTTCGCCTGCTTGATGGTCGTGAGCGCGAAGGGGTCCGCCTCCGTGTCGGCGGTGTAGAGCTCGACGATCGTGCAGGGGTCGTTGTCCTCCAGCGCGTCGTCGATGAGAATGCTGAGCAGGTCGTTGTCCGTCGGCGCCTGCGTCGAGATTATGATCGTGAGCGGCTCCTCCTGCGCGGCACTAGCCGTCTCCAGCGCGGAGTAGAGCTCGCTCTTCGGTCCGCGAGCCTGCCCCAGCTCGTCGTGGATGGTGAGCGCTGGGCTCAGGCCGAAGCTCGTCTTGACCTCCGCCGAGAGCGCTCGGTACTTGGTCCCGCGCTCGGGGCAGAGTATCTGCTTGACCGTGTCGCGAACCACGCAGAACGGCGACAGCTCGGGCGACATGCGTATGATCTTGGCCGCGAGCTCGAAGATGACCGCCGCCTGCTCCTTGGACTGAGCCGTGGAGTACTGCTGCGAGTTCTGCACGGCCTCCGGACCCACGATGTGCAGCAGCAGGATGAAGGCCGAGAGAGCCGTCTTGGCGTTCTTGCGAGCAACGCTGAATATCGCTCGGCGGGTGCCCGCCGGATTGTCGTATATCTTGATCATGAAGCGCCGCTGGAACTGCGACAGCTTCACCTTCTTGCCCACCAGCTTCCCCTCGGGGATGCGGCAGTTCTCCTCGATCCAGCGGATGTTCCGCTCGGCGCGGGTCTCCGTCCGCGTTGGCCTCTTAGCCTTAGTCTTCGGCTTCGTCGTCATCCGCGACCGGCTTGGCGTCCATGTCCCAGGGCTTCACGACCGCCGACTTGGCGTGCTTCGACTTCTTTCTGTCGAGCGTGGACTGCTGCGTGAGCCTCATCTTGGTGGCGAGCGTGGCCACCATCTTGGTCTCCTTGAGCTCGAGAGCGTAGAGGGCCTGATCGACCCGCTGCTCGGTCCTGATCTTCTTGGCGATGGACCTAGCCCTCATCACGTGGCTGCAGTACTGCTCGAGAATGGCCAGCGTCTCTGGTCTGAACCAGTCTGCGGGCAGCGCCTCCACGGTCTGTCTCCATACCAGTGCCTCGTCCTCCCCCATGCGACTAGGTGGTGAAGGCCTCGCGACCCCCATCCCCTCTATCACCTTCAGGGACTGCCTGCCTCTGCCGTGTAGGACGCTCATGCTGATACTCGTCTCACTTGTGCCTGCGCTGCGGGAAGTCGTCGGGAAATTAAGGCCTCTCGCCGGGGTCTCAAAAAGGGGTCATTTAGGATGCCGGGCTCCCGTCGCCGGTGTCTGGAGTCGTCGCGAAGATCTTTCGTCCCACCCCCCGGTGCCCTTCGTCGTCATCATTGTTGATTTCATTTTTGAAAATCGTTTCGTATCGGCCATCCGTCAAGTCCTATCATCTCTCCTCGTCCTCCCTTCTCGAGGGACTGAGCAACTGAGTTATGACACGACTCACACAGAGACTGCAGAGGAGACGAGCAGAAGATGTTCCAGTTGCCGTTGTGCTGCTGCAGGTGGTGTGCCACGGTAGCGACGACGACCTCTCCTCGTGCACCATGCATCTCACACAAGGGATGCTGTGCCAGTTGATGCTTGCGGCGTGCTCTCCATAGAGCAGTACTATAGAAGCGATGGGCCACCTCTGTATCTCCTAGATGGTAGACATAGCTACCGCACAGGGGTCCACTAGACCCACGGTGCCTCTCAGCTATGCGCGAGCAACCCTGATTAGGCTACGCGCACGCTGGTCTGGTCTATCTCGACAGCGAGAGACCTATTCATCATGCTCAGTAGAACGCGACATCGGTCCCGTGCGGTGAGCTGCTCTACCACACCGAGACTATCCTTAAACGCACCATGCACTACTACGACAGTGTCGCCTACAGCAGCAGGCTTCTGAAGTACGATAAGACCCCGACGGTCTTCTTTGGCCCTCAGGGTCTCTATGTCTCTGTCGCTCATGCGGGTAGGAACACCATCGCAGAAGAAGAGCTTCCTTATTCCGCGAGTGTTGACGAGGCGCTCCCAGCCGTCCTTCACCATCACGAAGATGTATCCGGGAAACAGGTACTCGCGTCGCTCGGTGGTCTTCCTACGCACCGCGACTTGCGGTAGATAGAACTGAAAGCCCTGACGCTCTATGTGATGTGCTGCTCTCTGCTCTTCGCAGAACTTCGTGGCTGCAGCCGTCCAGTATTTTGAAACCAAGACTTCCTCACCGTCCAGAAGAAGTTACTTGGGTCTATCCGAATAGCGTGCTTCCTTTGATTTGGCAAGGACCGGGAGTTGAATACCCTCTCCTATAGTTGTCCAATGCCGCCTATCACTTTATCAGCCCTATACACTTTTTGCCGCTTAAAGTAAGATGAGAATCCCCACTGTTTCTCAAAAAAGTGATAAGCTGATAAAGTGCTTATAACTACTAAAGAAACGATCTAAAAAATCTGATAGCTGGCTGATAGCGAAGTGATAGGTGATAGCGACCATTACCTCCATCACGAGCAAAATATTTTAATGATCTCAAGCACTTTATCATCCTATCACTTTATCAGCCCACTTTGCCAAGAAGTCGGAAAAACGAAAATTGAAAACTCGTACAGTAGGACCTATTGGCAAGAAGTCGGACAGGGTGCTCGGTGTCATTTGACATACCGGACGTCACCATATATTTTTGAACCGGCGACACTTTGGGCTTGCGGCTCACAAATCCCCCGGTGCAGGCTGCGGCGGCCTAGGACCTACCAGTAGTCGCGTATCAAGCCTACCGGCAGTAGAGGGAGCCACTGATGCTAGAGCGATATCGTCACGTCATATCACGAGTGCGTCCAGGACTGCAGATCGAGATGCTGCGCTACTTCGTCGAGCGCGGTCTGGTGCCGGGGGACGCTCCCGGTCACAGCTTCTACGACGTGCTGAGAAGGGCGAGGCTGATGCAGGCCGACGTCGTTCTCTGCGCGCTCAGGATCAACAGCACCAGCAGCCTCGCGCTCGCCGAGAGACTGGTGGGCAAGCGCATTCACGTGTGTCCGCCGATGCTCATCAGGTGGACCTCGCCGGTCAAGGCCTCGCGACGGGAGGGGGACGACCGAGTGGTCACCCACGTCCGCAGACCCAGACCCACAGAGCAGGGCCGCACGCGTCTTCTCTCGGCGTCCATGTACGACAGGATGGCCAGAGCGCAGAAGGGAATGACGGTCTCTACCTTACTGGCCCGAGGCCTTCGTCGCAGAGACATTCGCATCGCCGTCAAGCGCGGCTATCTCAAGATAGCGTAGGAGAGTAGCATGTCTCAGTTCTGGATTGGATACGTCTCGGCGGTCCTGACCTACCTCGCGACGGGGTTCGTCTTCGGCCTCGCGGTCGTCTTCTTCAACTTGGCGCACTTCCACGCGGGCGGCTTTCGGGTGCGACGCATGGTCAGGCACGTCGCTCTGGTGACGGTCGCTTGGCCAGCGGCGGTGCTGGACGCCTACGCGATAGCGACAGAGAAGGAGAGACGGTGATGGGAGTCTCGTGCAGTGTGATAGCGCTCCGCGCCGAGGACGAGGAGTTCGAGAAGAACTATCGGGTGCTGGTGGCGTGCAGAGACGCCGACGTGGACGTCCCCGAGCAGGTCGCGGCGTACTTCGGCCGGGAGGCCATGCTCTACGAGCAGCCTGCGGCGGTCGCCGAGCACGCGCTGGAGGTGGAGATACCGACGGCGGTGCTGGAGAGAGGCGGCGGCTGCGAGGATCGCGTCGTGGAGCTCGCGAGGCTCCCGAAGAGCGTGACGCGTCTGGTGTTCAGGATGTCCTGGTGAGCAAGAAGTGGAGAGAGGTCTGGTGCGCGGTCTTCGGTCACGACTTCCGGTGGCGGTCGTACCTTCTCACGCACTGGACCTGTCGCAGATGCAGGAGAGTCATTCCTAGAGCGGACGTGGAGGAGCAGAGATGAGCGGTGGTCACGTCTTGACGATAGTCTGGCTGCGTCGCGTGGATCGAGACACGGAGAACGAGAGCTGGCTCGTGTGCAACAGGGTCGACGAGGGAGCAGTCGCGTTCGTGAGCACCGCGTCCCTCGCGACCGACGAGATGGAGCGGGCGATGGACGAGGCGTACAGAGCCAACCTGATCCACGAGCACAGATCGTGGAGGAGACATCACGCGATGGGAGAGGCTTTCAAGGCGGCGATGGTCGCAGCGCAGGAGACTAGATCACCATGAACACCAGAGACGGACTCATGAAGGCCGAGGCCGAGATCCTGACTCTCAGAGGCAGGGTCGACAGGCAGGAGATCGAGCACAAGAGGCTTCGGGACAGACTCCGCGATCAGGAGTCCAAGATATCTAGTCTCGCGGCGAGAGTCTGCGAGCTGGAGAAGAGCACCAGTCCTCACGCTCTGGCGGGGATGGACTGATGACTGAGATCTGGTGGACGGCGGTGACTGTGGCGATAGTCGGCGTGATCGAGCCGAGAGCCGGGTTCGCATTCGTCCTTCTGGGACTGATAGCGTGGAGGCTGACGTGACCGACCGCAGAACCTTCGAGCGCACCTGCGACGTCTGCGGCAGGAAGAGTCACAGGACGGAGATGTGGACGACGATCAGCTTTCAGCCGACGGTGATGACGATGCCGAGAGAGCCTGAGGACCGGCACGTGTGCATCAGGTGCAGATACGAGCTCGACGAGCTCCTGGAGAAGCTGAAGAAGGAGAAGGGATACTATGGCTGACAGAGGCAGATCGATGGACCTGGAGCTGATCAAGTCGCTGACCTACGCGCATCGCGTGCTGAGCGACTCGACGAGACCGTCGGCGGACCGCGCGGACGCCGCTGCCCACATAGAGGCGCTGATCATGCTGGAGGTGAAGAAGGTGCTGGTGGAGAACTGACATGGGACACTACGATGATCTGTACGCAGAGACAGAGCGCGAGGATCGGGCCAGGACCGCGCGGGAGGCCGCCAGCCTCTCGAGCAGGCACAGGGTCCCGATCCTGAGCAGGAGCACGTTCAAGGTGATCGGCGTCTGCGACTCGTGCGCTCGTCTCGTGTACTCTATTCCGAACTGGGGATGTCGGAGCGACGTCTGTCCCCACAAGCCGTAGACAAAGGAGAGCCACATGGACTCAGAGGTCAGAGGAGTAATCAAGGTGTGCGCGACGGTGTTCGCGATAGTCGTCGTGATCATCGGCTCAGGAATGGCGGGATGTCCCGTCTACAACGTCTGGTCGGCCGGACTGGCCGGTCAGGCTCAGCTGCGACAGGCCGAGCAGAACCGACAGATCAAGGTTCAGGAGGCGCACGCGACGCTGGAGGCCAGCAAGCTCCTGGCGCAGGCCGAGATCGAGCGGTCGAAGGGCGTGGCCGAGGCGAACAAGATAATCGCCGGTGGACTGGGAGGTCCGGAGGGATACCTTCGCTACCTCTACATCCACGCCATGAGCGAGAACAAGAACACGCAGTACGTCTACATCCCGACCGAGGCCGCGATGCCGATTCTCGAGGCGCGTCCGAAGCCGTGGATCAGGGGGCCGCAGTGATCTGCATTCTGAGATACGCGTCCTCTCCGGTCGAGACGTGGGTCGGCACGGGTCCCGTCAGGGGAGAGCTGATAGGATGGATCATATCGACGGACGTGGACGACGCCCGTCGGCAGGCTCACATGGCCGGAGAGAAGGATCTCGCTCAGCTGCTGTACAGACTGACCTTCAACCCGAGGCCCGGACGATACGACCTCGGGCCCGAGTTCGTGATGCTGGTGACGTGATGAGTGAGATAGTGAGAGAGCTCGTAGGTATCGCCTTCGGGTGTCTGCTGGCGATGGGCGTGAACATGCTCATCAGCGAGTACCTGATCCGGCAGGAGTTTCCGGAGAAGAAAGTCAAAGACTACTTCTGGTGGAGGAGCGAGGAATGAGCGAGCACGAGGAGCTGGACGACCTGATCAGGCGGAGATGGACGGAGCTGGGATGGAAGCCGCCGCACAGATGGGACTACGAGTTCCCGAGCAACACCTGGGAGGAGATGCGCTGGTTCGTGCGATGGCCGCTCGCGGCGATGGCGACGGTCCTCCTCGCGATCCTGATCTCGCTGCCGTTCTACGCGACGTGGTGGCCGCGATGAGACTAGTCGAGTTCAAGTATCCGACGGGAACTCCCGTCCTGATCAACGTCGATCGAGTCGTCTCACTGGAGCCGACTGCTATGGGAAAGTTCACTCTGATGCGATGCGACGACGCGTACTACACGCTGGCAGCAGAGATGCACGAAGTTAGAGAGAAGCTGGAGAGAGCGGAGCTCATAAATGGCTGACGAGGTGAAGGTGCACGTGGATCTGGCGGACGTAGATCCGGCGATCCCGCAGACGGACCGCTGTCCGGAGCATCCGGACGCCGAGCCCGAGATGGGATACGGAGCCGCAGGCGGAGGCATGGGCGTCTACGTCTACTGCAGCGTCTGCGGCACCATGCTGAGCAAGACGCAGGACGAGGGAGCTTAAACATGGAGCAGGAAGCACCAGTCGCCTCGGTGACACTTCACCAGATGACTCTCACGCCGGATCTTCTCTACGGATGGAAAGCCGACGACAGCGAAGCATTCGTCGATCTGGTCCGCAGATGCTTCGTGGTGGAGATGAGAGCTCTCCTGGATCTCGGCGACCAGGAGGACCCGAGCGTGCCTCGCGTCGCCACGATCAAGTGCAATCGTGTAGGTCTTGGTCTGTGGTTCACCACGGATCATCCGCGACTGCGCTACGCCTACAAGTGCCGAAGCATAGAATCGGCCCAGATAGACGTGATCGGCGACGCCGCGCTGTTCCAGGAGGACCTGAGCGGAGACTGGAAGAGGGTAGTCACCTCCCAGGTGGCGAGGAAGCAGCTGAGGAGACCGCATGTCTAGAGTAGTCGACCTGAAGAAGTACGGAGCTGTCGGCGACGGCAAGACCGACGACACCGACGCGGTCGCGAGAGCCGTCAGGGCGGTCAAGAGATCGGGCGGCACGCTGTTCCTCCCGGTTGGCACGTATCTGATCAGAGGCCCGATAGACTGGGACACTAAGAAGAGACAGCGAAGAAAGAGGCGGTCGTGACTGATGCAGAGAGAAGAGAGCTGCAGGACGTGGCCGACGGAGTGCTGCCGATCGACATGAGATCCGAGAAGAGACGCGTGAGGCTGAAGATCTACGGCCTCGCGTGGCGCGAGCTGTACTATCCGTGGACTTGGCACCTTACGGAGAAGGGCAGAGAAATCTTAAACCAGAGGAGAGAATCATGAGGAAGAAGTCAGCGACGAAGAAGATCAACGCAGTGATGAACACCTTCAAGGCGCGGGCCGACTCGGATCTGCTGCTGTGCAGAGCCGTGGTGGCTGCGCACAACGAGCTGATCCAGGCGATAGCCAGAGCAACCTCGGCCGGACTTCGCGTCGAGGCCGGTCGCGACCTGGGAACGCCGATCCAGGTCTA